>Ga0181591_10001760_pt1 | contig 18745 bp, 30 predicted proteins | sample 071ome_33_FD_133757 | JGI IMG/M metagenome (GOLD analysis project Ga0181591, IMG submission 133757) | Coastal salt marsh microbial communities from the Groves Creek Marsh, Skidaway Island, Georgia - 071412AT metaG (megahit assembly) | ecosystem: Environmental > Aquatic > Marine > Intertidal...
ATTCTGGTCGATGAACACATCCAGGGACGGATACTTCATCTCCATTTTGATGTTTCCATCCAGGTCAATCATATTGGAATGATCTGGATCAACAACAACACTAATCTGTTCCAGAGGAAGACGAACTTCCACGGTTGTTTCATTATCATCTGGGCATGTAACAACAAACTCACTCACCTCACCAACTGCCTTTGCACGAATGCGAAGGAAGATATATTCAATCTCAAAAGTGGGGAGTTTGTCGATATCTTTTTTGATATCTGTGCAGTTTTTGATAATGGTCTTCACTGCATTCACCATCTCGGATTCCTTTTGGGACTCCATGGCGAGATACAGGAGTTTTTCTTCTTTGACTAGAAAAGGTCTATATTTGACCTTTCTACCCGATATAGGAAGTGTACATGTATATTCAGGTACAACAAGTTTAGGTAAGGGCATAATGTTGCATTACGACTTCAGTATAGGTATTTAGCGGTTAAATCCCGTAGTCATTTACTTCGTTTTGACCATAGTCTCCACCGATTCCGATATCGTTGAGAACACCAAGACTGATACCTGCCTGAGTGAAAAGATCAATATACTTATCAGGCATATTTGCCCAGCCAAGGTTCTCAAGAACCTGATCAAATCTGTATCTTTCATAACTAAACTCAATATCCATTTTCATAAGACTGGTTGATTCGTTATTGAGTTGCATCACACTAATGTTAGTGGGGAATGCACCAATCAACTGCCATGCACCAGTACAACGATTTAATCTTTGTTGGATTCTAGGATCCTTGTGATCCTTATACACCACGTTACTACCCAACTCCCATTTCTGAATGATGATGTTGGTTGTATATTGATCGTAGAATGATGTGCGGTTCTCTTGGTCTCCAGCAGCACTGTTCAACCACAGTTCAAATACCTGTCTCATCAACAAATCTTTAGTCACCAGGAAAGAAATCGTGATGGGACTGTTGACCTGACCTGTGGCGTAGTTGCGCTGCATACCAAAGTCCTTGACCTGTGCAGTAGTGATCTGTCTGCTGGGTACAGTAACGTCATCAGCAGCAAAGTTCACATACTCTGTCCAAGTACGAAACTCACTAAATCCAGCAGCACGAACACAACGGGGCAGACCAACAAACACAGAATATAGGTTGGAACGTGCGGGTTCTGCTCCACCGCTACGGATCCAATCTCTAAACTCTGTAAATGAGTTTGGTGCTGAGTATGGCACTATAATCTACTCCAAACGTGAGAACTAGGCATGTCGATATTGCGACCCATTACAGAAGTAGTGAACTGTTCTAGTGGCAGTTTGCCAATACTATCAAGTTCTTCTTTGGGGACTAAATACATAGATCCCGCTGCACTTAAGAAGTATTTATGATGGCAGCGACGGGGATATGACATTCCCCCTGCCTTGATCATTGCTCCCACACTAACCCGTACGGTAGGTCTGAGGTAGTGTAGATTGCCACCCTCAAACTTATCCTCAGATAGATTGACATCAGTAATGAGTGTCATGGGGAATCTATCCCAGAACTTCAGTTTTTCTGCTGTTGCTGCGCTGTAGGTGTAGAAAACCACATCGCCAACAGCAGGCAAACGATCCAGAGGTGTAAGTAGAGCACGGACTTGATCGCGGTACCATGGTTTACCTCGTCTCTTACCACCTTGAAAATCCAATACATCCGTGTAAATGCTCATACCTTGAGTTCCTTTTCTGTGAGTATCATGAAACTCATTCTACGATCAGCACAATACTCTTCTGCTGCCTTCCACTTCGCTTCGTTGACAGCATAGGTTTTAACCTCAGTCAGGTATTTCTTCGTTACCCTTTTTTGTTTTTTGGGGGGATGAGTCTGCGACTTTGGTTTAACTTCGATAATGAACTTCTGAGTCCTTCCGTCCCTGGTCCGTGCTCGTACATAGAAGTCTGGAAAATAACGATGAACCCTACCGTCAACAGGACTAATGTAGGGGATGATAATCTCTTCACTGCCCCACTCCAAGACATTTTCATTTTTGTCGCACCAAACCATGAACTTTCTTTCCCACAAACTACGATAAATAATGTTTGTAGGATCCCCCTTATATTTTTGAGTATGTGATGGTCTAAACCTTCCAGAGTAACTCATGGCATTAGTATTCCCGAGAGTAAAACCGCTCGGTACCAGTTCGGTAAGTAGCAGAAAAGCGATTGGAAACACGGCATCGTTTCCAACTGAAGCGATGGACTACCTGAAAATCGATATTTTCGATTCCAGGAAGACAAGTCCGTATAACTATGTAGGTAGTGGAGCGGGAACAGGTAGATCGAAAGGTAAGTCGAAAGAATCTATCTTTCTATATCTTCCTGCGAACTTAAGTGAACAGTATACCACAAAATACAACCAAGTGGGTCTTGGTGCTGCTGGTATTGCTGGTACACAAATGTTCCAGCAAGGGAATACCCAGGATGCTGGCACTATGATTTCTCAGGCAGCAGAACAGGGCAAAACCCAAATAGCAGGTAACGTGGCGGCGAGTGCCATGAACATTGCAAATATGGGAAACAGTAATATCACTGCAAATGACCTTGCTGCTCTTGCTAAGAGAGCAATCATGAACCCCTATGAGGAAACCACATTCCAGGGTGTTGACTATAGAACTCATTCATTCCAGTTCAAACTGGTCCCCAGAAGTCCTCAGGACGTGGTAGCAATCACTAAGATCATTCAGTCTCTGCGTGTGTCTATGCTCCCTGGTACCTCTGGCGGTGGCGATGCTGGTGGAAATGACGTATTTTCTCAGATTGATTCTGGTAAAGGTAGAGGCGATCGTTGGTTGACCATCCCCGACTTCTTCCAGTTGAGCATCGTAAGATACAAAGGTGCGAACGAAACACTGGATGATGACATGGCACCGCCCGAAACACTGTCGTTCTTGATGCAGTTCCCCACAAAATGCGTTCTGACCAATATGTCAGTGAATATGACCCCTGACGGTCACCTGAATACCTTGAAAAACGGTGATTCTAAGAACGATACCTATGATTATGGTCCGACCGCATACGAACTGTCTCTCCAGTTCAGCGAAACTGCCTTCCTTACACGCGAAATGCTAAGATGAGCACATACTTTTCCTATCTACCCAACGTATACGTTCGTCTTGACAGTTTCTATAAGCAAGGCATAGATCCGTATATTCAAGCAAAGAATATCTTCCGTCGCATCAAAATCAGGGATGATATCACTGGTGCGGTGCTTGGTTTCCAGCAGTATTCTATTGGTGCTAACGAAAGACCTGATGAGGTTGCCAACAAGGCATATGGTGATCCTCAGTTAGACTGGACTGTGCTTGTTGCCAATAATATCATCAATATCTACAACGAATGGCCAATGCATGAGGATGAACTCATGAGGCATGTAGAAAATAAGTATGGTGATGATGCAGGTTCCATACATCACTACGAAACCCTCGAAATCACCGATTCTAAGGGAACCGTCCTAATACCTGCGGGTGTGGAGGTCAACTTTAACTATCAATACACCGATAGTCAGGGTGTAACCAGACCCATCTCCGAATGTGTTAGACCTGTTTCAAACTACGACTACGAAATCGAGCAAAACGACTATAAGCGTAATATTTACCTTCTAAAACCACAATACCTCTCTAACTTCGTTGCTGAGTTTAGAGAACTGGTTGAATACTTGCCAAACGAAGAACTTAACGAAGAAACGGTTAAGAAGACGTTTGACGTTATCGACAACAACTACATTAAGCAGAAAGAGGTCTACAGCACCGATATTGGTCGTACCGCAGTCACTAAAACCGTTCCTCAGCAAGACTTTGCAGACAGAACGTTTACTAAGAGTGATGGTTCTGCAGCAGTCATCTTTGCAGTACAAGAAGCGGTATCTGAGACGATCAATGCTGCTGGTGTCGCTGCTGGAACCCAGGATTCTAGTTCTACGGTATCATCAAGTGATACTAGCAGTTCTAGTTCGTCTGGATCGGGGTATTAAGGTAATGCTCCAACTGGTTGATTCGCTGAAACTCGTCATATGCGGTTTCAGAGCGAATATGGAGAATATCTCGGATATCGTCCACAATAAAGGTTGGGTCAATACCGTCGTCTAGGTACTTATCGATCGCTTCTTTCAGATAGCGATATCGATGCCATTCTGGCGTATAAGGACGATAGTGCATAATGTGCGTCATTCTGTAGATAGTATATACCCTATGGATTCCTTTTGTCAAGTCCTAGGGAAATAAGGTAGTCTGTCCACCATTGTGGATCTTTTGGTGATTTCCATTCTGGCACTGGTATACCATGAAGCGAATACCACTCCGTAATCGCTTCATCGATAGTCTGTGCGATCTCCATACTCCTCATCCTCTTCGTCAACATCTGCATATGCATTTGCCACATAGGGTCCGTGTGGTAGTTTGGATTCTCGTTCGACATATTTTGCCTCATTTATGCTAGCAGACAACCACAAGGATAGTTTCATTATAATCCATATTGCCGCAAGTGGTGTAAAACAGAGGGCGAGGATTATGGAAGATTTCAATCTCTTTGCCTCCAATCGTCTGGTTTGTCTTGTTTGAACCAATCGACGATTTCGTCAGCACTACCAAAACCAGTTCTGTGGTTAGATGGGTCAGGATCGCCCAATCCCATCTTATTCATGAAATCGTCCATGCCACCCTCAACCATATCTGGGTTAGCAGCCTTTCTCCGTGCTTTCTTCAACATTTCACGAGCACTGGTATTTGCCTTTCCCAGTTTTTCCGCCCATATCATGTCTGGGAGGTCTACAGACTCCCCTAAAGCAATCTTCTGACAAATACCCTCAAGGCGCTTACGATAAGCAGTAGAAAGCATTATGTACCTCTCGTACTGATGTATTTATTGAAAAACCCTGGGGACAAAAAAATACCCCGAGTTTTTTTCGGGGTATTCTGTAAATCAAAGGTCGTTTTTGGTTCAGCACCTCACTTGGACTCTCTCAGTCCAACGACGTACCCACCCTGGTCTGTACCTTCCGCTTCTACTGTAGTCACCTGGGATGTACTCCTCATGTTGAATAGTTTCGTAGCAGAAGGAACGGCGTGGTCTGTGATGGTGGTGTCGTTCGTAGTGGTGGTGATGATGATCATCTTTGAAGGGTTCCCAAAACTCTCCCCAAGTTACAGCACTAGCGGGGGATGCAGTGAGCAGTATCAGGGGGAGAGCAAGGAGTTTCATCAGAGTTCAGCAGCGAGGTCTTCAAAGTAAGAGAGATCGGGTTCGTCCGACTCCTGTTGGAATGATTCTACTGCAGAACCGAACCCACTGGGGGCAGCAGGTGTGACAGTTTCCTGAGCGAACAGTTCTTCATCCTGCTCATCCTCAACCACAGGACGTGCCTGCTTCTTGTTAAGGACCATGCTCAGACGTGCTTCCAGTTCCTCGTAGGACTTGAAGTTGGAGGGGTCAACGAAGTCCTTGAGCGAATACTCTTGGTTGTAGACCTCTTCCAGTTGTTCGTCGGACATGTTACCGAGGGTAGATGCACGATCGAACTCAGACTTATCGTAGTTCCAGAACCCAGCAACCTTGGTGATCTTCAGTTTGAAGTCAGCACCCTTCCAGAAATCGAAGGGGTTGATGGGAGTCTCATCCTCGAACTGAGGTTGAGCAGCAGCAACGATCTTGTCGTGAATCTTCTTACCATACTTGTAGAGGAACACCTTACCCTCGTTCTCAGGGTGCATGGGGTCACGAACGACGTAGATATTGCTGTAGTATGACAGTTTACGCTTCTGCTTACGAGCAATCTCCTTGTCGGCATCGATGCCAGAGTTCCAGAGTTGACGGTTCAGTTCACCGACAGGATCCTTCTGACCGAGAGTGGTCAGGGAGTTCTCGATGTACCAACCACCAGGACCTTGGAAGGCATGAGACCAGACCTGTGCCCAGGGCAGATCAGTATCCTTCTCGGGCAGGAAACGGATCACGGCATAACCGTTACCGCTCTTGTCCATTTCAGGTTTCCAGAAGCGTTCATCCACCTTAGACCCAGAGGTAGACATCTTCTCGATTGCCTTGTTCAGAGAGGCAAAGGAGGAACCGCTGGACTTTTTGAGGGATGCGAAAGACATGTTTGTATTCTCCGTATTGAGTGGTGTAGTTGTATTGGGTGACTACCCTGTAAGGATAGCACACTATTTAGGTGGCGGTCAACCCTCTGAGGTGTGACCTGAGTCAAGGATCTGGGTCTTCCACTCCTTGAGTTTGCTCTCCATCTGATCGAGCACCATCGTCAGGTCGAGACCACCTGAGTACATCTGAGACATGGTGTCGATACGATCTTTCATCTCAGCCACGCTGCCATCACGCTGATTCTCCTCAACGTGGTGCGATGCCAGTGCGAGACGGGCGTAGAACACCTTCTGCTTAGCGATTAACTCAAGTGTTTTATTGATGTGATCCAATCGCTCTTGCGGAGAAAACTCCTGAAGTTTGTTGCTCATCTTCAGGAGTTCTTCGTAAGTGTTTTGGATATCTTCAATCTCTTCTCGTACTAGATCAGAGTTGAAGAACTCATTTGCTTCAGTCATAGGGGTAGGACTCCTCTGCTTGTGCGTTTGATATAGTTAAGTTGTTGTGCGTTGTATTTGATTTTATCCTTGAGGGGTTTGGAGATCAACTTACTAGCGGTTTCAACTTCAATCTCATACTCATCACAAATAGATGTGACTGCTTCGATGTAGTTGACCAAACCGTTTGAGTCTTTCACCGTCTTCTCAACGAGAGCAGAGAACTTCGCTTGAGTCATAAACTTTTCTTCAATCTCCTTCACTTGTTAATCCCCCGTGCATAATAGCGGTATTCCTTGATCCAGTCAATCAAAGTATTCATGTAGGGGATCTTGTCATAACGTTGTTCAACTTGAATCTGTCCATCTTCAGCGACAGATAGTGTCACCAGTTTATCAACCTCAACACCAGTCAGTTCGTAATACATGTAGGCATATGCTGCTTCTTGTACAAAGAACTTCTCCAGGTGCTCAGGTTTCTTGAGTTTAGTAGTAGTTTTGAAGTCGATTACAGCAAGCTCACCATCAAACTCAGCAATACAATCAACCCGACCAGCGATGCCCAGGCGAGCAGAATGAAGAGGGGTTTCAAGACAGTGAATAGGACCAATACGATCAAGAGTCTTACGAGCAGCCCTAAAAAGGTAGACGGGAAGACCTTCGCCTTCTTTAGTTTTCTCCAAGTCATTGTTTAGATAGTGCTCAACGATGGAATGATACTGAGACCCACGCCAAGAGGCGACACGACGGATCCTTTCTGCTTCTGTAAAACCGACACGCTTTTCCCACTCTAGGATACCTGCTTTGGTGTTGTGACTCACCACAGTGGTGACACTTGGCACCCACTGACCTCCAGGTAGTTTATAAAACCTCCCATGAGGCAGTGTTTGAGAGTCCAGTTCAGATATCTCTGTCGCTGGACCAAGGTGCACAAATGTCATAATAAATCAGAAACCAAGATTGATCTTAGAGATAAGGTATTCACGGACGAAACCACTACGGACAATATCATCGATGCCAAACTCAACAACATCGACTGAGGGCATGGTCTGCATGATCTTCATGAAGTCAAGCACACCTGTACGCTCATTTGTCTTAACCAAATCCGACTGGGAATAGTCACCAGAGAAAATGATCTTACAGTTCTCACCAACACGAGTGATGATGGAATCTAGTTCGTGGAAGTTCAGGTTACTGAACTCGTCTACAATGATAACACAGTTGTCCATTGTAACACCTCGAATGAAAGAGGTGGACCAGAAAGACACAGTTTCCTGTGCTCTCAGGTTATCATACAGCGTATCGAAACTGTTGTCATCTGGCATGGTGAACATATATTTCACCATATTCTTGTACGGAATCTGGTACAAGTTACTCTTATCTTCATGGTCACCAGGAAGGAAACCAATCTCTCTCGTAGGAACAAGAGAGCGGACCATGTATACCTTCTCGTAAGGGGATTCCTCGTCGAGAACATCTTGCATTGCAAGATAGAGACTGATGAATGTCTTACCTGTACCTGCAGCGCCGTGAAGAACCAAGTTCTTTCCTTCGGCATAAGATTTGAAGACTCGTTCCTGATTAGGAGTGAGTGGTTCAATCTGTTTCAGATGTTCAAGGTTAATCGCTTTCTTTCGGAAGTGTTTCTTAGTAGGAACAGTTTTCCGAGGTGATGTTTTTGCTCTAGGCATAATCAAGTATAACGACTGAGGTTAGCACCAGGGTGAGCGGATTGGATCTTCTGCATAACAGATTTGAATCCATCCGACTGCTTTGGATTAGGATATACCGTGGCAACGTGTTGGTTGCCAAAGTATCTCTCTAACTCAGGATGCTCTTCTTTGTATTTATCGAGATCGTGAATGGACATTACCTCAGTAATGATTTCACCAGTTTCTTTGTTTCTAAAATCGTAGGTAGGCATCTTAGTCAATCCGAATGCAAGGTTGGACATCATTACAATCGCAGTCATCATCACACCATCCCATTGCTTTGGAAACAGTGGGGAACTGACAGATGAAATGCTTCTTACACATCTCAGCGATCTCCATGTGCTCTGCCTGAGTGCCATGAGCAGACCTCAAGTCAATGTAATGGATCCAAGAACGAACAGAGCCTGTCATGTAGATACGGGTGGGTGTTGCCAATGGCAATACAAAACGAGCACACTCTTTTGCCACACCTGCTTCCAACATTTCCTGATAGATGTGCTGAGCCTGGTAGAAGTGCTCTTCAATCTTTGCTTGGAAACGAGCAACGACCATGGGATCAAGGTCCGCAGTGGAGTTCTGACGGTTCTTGGTATCCTGACGGCGGAGTTCTGGTACAGGGATGTCACCCAGCAAAGAACTATCAGCATACCGCTGGGAAAACTCTTGATATGTGAACGAACGGTGCCGCAGTATCTGAGCCGCGATACCCCTGTTGGTATTGATCTCAAGGGTCATGTGTGCCTGCTCAAACACGCTCCAGTGCCCATGTTTGATGCAATAGGACAGAAGACCTGCAACGTTAGGGTTTTCCTGATTGTTGGGGTTGCTTACACGAGCAACATATCCCATCGTCTTCTCTGCATCAGGAGTAGCAGAGATCAAACATACTTTAGTCATCATGCTTAAAAATCAAACGGGCAAGGAAGTGGAGACCAAACGCTTGGAAGTATCCAATAGTCTTAAGACCAAATAAGTATGGCATCAACCAGTTCCATAATAGCATCATGAATACAGGTGCAAGTACCAGAGTTCCAAGAACCATGAGTGCTTTCTTACCTGCTTCAAGGTTTGCTTGCTCTTCCTGTCGCTTATCAAGTTCAGCGAGCAGTTCATTCTTCACATCCTCTGCTGCTTTGCGAGGATTAAAGTACACATTGTCACTCATTTTTTCTTCTGTGCGCTCCAAAGTTTAGGGTTGACTCTCCCCTCCGTCTGTTGGAAGGTGATGAAATCTTCACGGTAGCGATCCCAGTAGTAATCAAAGACATCAACCTTCTTGTTTGCCACAACAAGATCATACCGTATCTCCCCGTCAACTCTATAGGTAACAAGGTGGGATGTATACGGTAGCGATCTGTCTTCAGCCAAGGAGGGATCGCAGTTCTCTGCGATCTTCTTCAACTACGGTTCCCCCACTGGATAGAGGGGAATGCTTCAGACACCACTGCTTTAGTGATGCGATACTTTTTATGAAGACGACGGTTGAATACATCAACCAGAAGTTCTGCCTCTTCTTCGTGCAGACCTTCGAGCATCTGAATGAACATGGATTCGATCTTCAGGGTAGGAACCTGATCTGCACCACCCTTGACAAAGTAATACAGTTTCTTTCCTTCATGTTCCAGCAGGGTGTGCTCAGTACCCTTGGGCGAATCGTTCTTACGATAGGGAACATCGCCCTCGGGGATACGAGTCTGCACAGACTCATCAAAGTTCACAATGAACAGAGACCGCAGCACCTGACTATTGTACTGCTGAAGCAGTTCAATCTTCTTTGCCTTCGTCTTTGCTCCGTGTACCTTCTGAATAATCTCGGACAACATCAGTTTCATTTCAAAACTCCGTAATATGGTTCATGAGTTCGTTCAGTTTATTCTGAGCGAAGTATGTAAACATGGCACCACGCGAGGGTGGTTGGATTGTTTCGTACTTATTTAGCACATCCTCTTCTACATGTTGTGGGATGCAGTCGAAGTCAATCAGAACACGGTTGCGTTCATAGTTCTTGGCAGTCTGCTCGGAGCAGAACTCTTCAGGAGATAGTACAGACCACGCTTGGATCTTACCCTTACCCAAAGGACGCTGCCTCTTACCATTCACAAAGGTGTCATCATCGGACAGGAAGTTAGGGATGCCATCAGAACGATCACCCTTGAGAATATGTTCAGCGACATACTGGTGGGGATCATCAGAGACAACGAACTTCTTCTGAATAGGATTGTACTGACTGACGAACTTATACTTCTGCAGTTGCATGAAGTCTTTATCCGCACTGAGAATCAACACCTTCTGCGGGGGTTGCATGTTGTTCATCAGACGGATGTTGCGATGCCCTTGATCCTTACACAGGATAGCAATAACATCATCGGCTTCAGCACCATCTACCTCTACAACTTTGTAGGGCATGTGAGTACGAATCTCTTCTTTGATCCGATTGATCTGATCAAAAATGGCAGTCCAGTCAAGAGAAGAACGTTCACGATCTTTCTTACGGTTGGACTTATAGTATTGAAAATACTTACGACGCCAGTAGTTCTTACTATCATAGCAAAGGACCAACTCCCCGTACTCTTTGCCGAACTTAGAACGGTAGAGTAGCAGGGAGTTCAGTACCATGTGACGGATGAGACCGTCATCAACTTGATTTGACGTGGTGGAGAGGGAAACCATCAGGTTGCTGATGCAAACCTGATTCATATCAACAAGGATCATCAGACCTCAATCATCTTCATCGTCAATCATATCATCATCGTCACCGAAATGCAAGTAGAGAAGGTCAGATGGGTCAACGGGTTCTCCATCTTGATACATTTCGGGATGCATCACGACTGCAGCGTACTCAGCACGCTCTTTCCATTCGTCCCAGACCTTGCGAAGATTCCAAGACGCAAGGAATCCCAAGACGAAGGATCCAATCGTGAGGAAAAAGGCAATGTACAAAAACGATGCATCTGCCATGGGGCTAACCTCCGATTGCTCTATGTGTATTATTTAGGACGATTCTTGGAACCTTTCTTACGTCCTGGTCTCCGCTCGGCATGATACTTCCAAGCATCCTCCAGGATCTTGTAGCAATAGTCCTTGATCTTCCTTGCCTTTGGTTTGGAAAGGTGACCATATGCTTCCTTGAGTGTCTTGTCTCCACCCTTGAGATAACCTTCAAGTTCTAAGACAAGATTACTAATCTGTGCTGCTGAAGAAGACTCAATGAACTCATTAGTTTCCCTACGAGTCCACTTGTTTTGCTTCAGGTATGTGTACATGTTGAATAAAAAACGACCATTGATAGTCGCCTCATCAATGGCGCGGTCAATGATCGTGTAGAGTTCGTCGGTGTCAGTCATCAAAGATACTTGTTTTCCCTCAGGTATTTTACAGTCTCCGTGCAACCACCCATGCGTTTTCCATTAAGAATAACTTGGGGGAAAGTTGAACCAGGACCGAACTGCTTATTGAACTGGTCACGAGTGAACTGTTCGTTCAGTTTATACTCAGTATAGGACCAACCTTTTGATCGGAAGACTTCGACAATCTTACTGCAGTAAGGACACCCAGCACGGGAATAGATTAAAGCAGATCCAGGATTAGCACTCATAGTAAAGCATCAACTCAGTTTATTTATTAGAAAGGGGACCCGAAGGTCCCCCACTTGTACGCTATGTAGGAAGAATCAGAAGGAATACTTCAGACCAGCCTTAGCACCGTACCCACGGTCAACACCAGACTCGCCGCTGCCAACGAAGGAGACTTCGCCGTAAGCACCGAGAGCATCGGTCAGACCAACGCCAACGCCTGCCTTACCAGAGGGAACCCACTTGGATTCGCCACCATCGGGGAGCTTGACGGTTGCGCCGCCCTGAACGTAGTAAGAAGCAGACTCGCCCAGAGCACCCTCATAACCAATATGGTTGTCGATGCTGGTACCACCGTAGTTGGAGCCAGTCCAACCCGAGTTTGCCTCTACGTTCACATAGGGACCTGCAAAAGCAGCGGCGGGAGCGATAGCGAGAGCAGCAGCGGCTGCGAATGCGGTTTTGATCATTTGTGTTTACCTCGATAGATTTACTTGCGGAATGGTTACCCGCAGATGGAGGACTGAGTTGTCTCAGTCGCTTGTTTAATATACAGCAAAACCGATCCGAGTAGTTGAGGGATCGCGGACTGTTGTAAAACGTTACATAAGTAACGTCTCGGTATTTAGACTACATCCGAGAGAGTAGTTCTGTCAAGTGTGCCAGTTATGTGTTGGTTTCCTGACGTGGAGGATTGGGACGATGAAGTTGATTTTCGTGCAACTTCCTTACTGCTGCAACGGTCTCAGGAGTTTCGTCCCATTCCCAAGTGTTGCCGTTCTTGTCAACGTGTGTTCTCTTCGCCATAAGTCTCCGAGTAAGCGTAAGGGTAGATCTCGTCAAGTATAGCACCCAGTTCGTTGTAGTCATGACTGCTGACGATCTGTGCTTGTTGCCTTTTACGGACAGCACTAAAGATCAGTTTCCACTGATGGTGGTCAAGATTTGGACTCACTGGTTGCCTCCTTTTGACGATGACCATATTCTATCACAATGCGGTGGCAAATGGTAGAACGATCTGTGACGGTGTAGTGACTGACCTTACCGTTGAGGTCTTGTGCGATGCGGTTGATTCTCCACCAAGGGATGTCAAACTTCATTTCTTCTTTCTCAATGCATCAAGTAACAGTTGCTTGTCTTCTTCGGACAGCGTATCCTGATCATCCTCAGGTTTATCTTCAGCGACAACAGGTTCAGTCACTGGTTCAAAGTGATAGTCCTCTGCCGACATAGGTTTAATCGAGATCCTTTCTAGTTCACCTAGAGGTGACCTCCAATACTTCTTGAGTTGCTTCAGCATTTTCTTACGACCTTTGTGGTCGTTAGGATACTTCTTCAGCACCTCTCGTATCTGTTTCAACTCTTTCATAGACTGGGAGAGACGACGGTCTGCCGCTCTCTCCCTACCAAAACCTTCACTCATTAGTAGAATCCATTAAAATCATCTGGGACTGCCTCAAAGTCAGATGCAGAACCCGTTTCTGGGTTTGTCTGACCTACTTTGATACGGAACTTAATCCGATGTTCGTCCTTATTACTACACCAGTACCACACCTTTGAGTTTTTGTTGTGGGACTCCTGGTATATAGCTTCATAAGGAGTACGCTTGGGAATAGTTGTTCTGTCTATCCTCCTAGAGTAATCATCAGCATAATAATCCTTATTCCTCTTGATGTCAATGGGTCCTTCCACTCTGCTGTGATACTTCCACTGCTGTGGAAGGTTGAAGTTTGTTTCTTGGTCAGGATAGTACGGTGTATTGGCAGAGTTCTCAGTATCCTTATCTCTCTTGGGGGGATAGTGGAACTCAAATGTATCTCCTGTTCTATACCCAGTGCCAACATCCAGGATCTCAACGACCTCCATCCAGACTGCCATTTTAGTTTGTACGCGGTCACGGAATGCCTTAGAAGAAACGTTTCCATTTTCTGTGGTAACTTCTCCGCTAGCATATGCCCCAGACTCCTGAGCAACAAACTCCCTAGAAGACTTGGCATCGTTCAAGGGAACAGGAATAAACATCACACGGACCTTAGCATCACCAATAGGGTGCCGTTCATCTCTCAAATAGTAGTCTTGGAACCATGCATCTGGGTGCCAGTTAGTATAGTTGCCAGAGAAGTTCTGCTCCGCTTGAAGCATTCCTGCCTGCTCAACGGCAGAGTACAACTGACTGACGCTAGCACTACCAGATGTCTGACCAGGATCAATACCATCCTCAGCACTTACAAGGTCAGGGTGATCTGCCCACCATCCAAAGAGACCACGGTCAAAGTATCTGTACTCACCGAAGAATGGCATCGGCAAACACTCAACCCTAGAGACTGGCCATGAGGAGAAGGATAGACGTTTTTCTTGTGCCGTTCCTCTATGAGGACCATACTGTCCATCAGATACTAAGAACTGACCAAAACCAAACACCATTTTGGCACCCTTGCTACCGAATCCAATGTTGTCTTCGTTGCCATAGTACCAAGTGTCATCGTGTGACGGATCATCATAGTCGGGTTCCATGATCCACACACCACCCGTACGAATGTCTCCACGGGTAAGAATGCGATCATCGGCATAGAACATAGCATAAAGTGAGTCTCTGCCCCTTGAACCGTTCTCTGGACCCCTTGTAGTGCACTCAATGGATGTATTAGGAGAACCGTTCTGCCACACCAGAGGAGACCTATACCCCCTAGTGTCGCTGTTACCAATGCCAGGCGTGCCGTTCCTGCCCGACCACACAGACCACACACGATCATCATCCCTTCTCTGTGTGTACTCACAGTCCAGTCTCAGACCATGAACAAGACCACCATTCACATATCCAGTATTGATATTAGTCATAACTGGATTCAGATCACTGGTACTACCCAGAGACACAGGCCAAATAGAATCATACTTCAAGTCCACGGGATCAAACAGTCCAAACTTAACTTGGTTATTGGATACCAAGTTTGCATTGGTAATGTCTGTGACCTCAAAGGTCAGAGTATCCCCAGGTGCAGCATCAAATGTTGTAAGAACTGTGCCGATCTCTGGCCAATACTTCATGGTGAAGTTCTGAGAATAAATCGTCGATCCATTCCTCTTAAGAACAACACCGAACTGCATACATTCTGATTCAGAACTAGAGATCATAGATCCAAACGCTTGCAGTTGATAACCAACCATGGCATCAAGAACTTCAACATTCTGAGTCTTATTAAGCTCTACGGTGTATGCACCTGAGCAAGGTCCACACTCATAGTCTGCACGTTGTTCTGACTTGGTTACAGATCCACAATCAGAACGGATCAGGTGTACCTCTCGGAATGGTTCTCGTAACACCCTACCATCGCAAGGTGTTCTAGTTTGAATGGGGATCTCTACCCTAGGTGGTGCATTCTCTCGGAAGACATAAGCAGCAATACCTTCATACAGATATGTGCTGAGACCATACTGCACCCAGTAGAACATCTTACAGTCATCATAGTCATCATCACCGACGAGAAGATCTTCCCACCACTGATAGTTGTCACCTTCCCAACGGGTCATCTCCTTCCGATTTCTGTTGAGTCTAAAATCAGAGAAGAAAGAGATGTTGTCCTGATTACTATTCAGACTGGTTCTCCATCCATTACCAGTGTCCGAGAACGTGACTGCCATTCCATCACTAGCACCATGGTTGTTACCATCTGGGACCAAGAAGAAACCTACGCTGCCACCAGCATACTGTCTAAGGACGCTGAGAGGTACCTTGTACTCACCGAAACCAACACTGTTCGTTGCATCAGCAAGGATCACACGACCCCACACAGGGGTGCCATTGGGGTCTGCGATATAGACACCCCAGGAGTTCTGATATCCAGCAGCACCTTTGTGCACATCATACATGATGAGCATAGGTACCTTCAGGTTACCAGGAATCTCATATAACTGTCGGTTGCCCTGTCTAACTGCTTGGAGGGACACACCATCGACGTTGATATCAACTCGGTGATCATGATCCTGTACGTTTCCAAATCCCTGGTAGTAACGATGCAATGCTGCAAGACTTTCTTTGTCACCAATGTACGGAATGCCATCCTTGGCATCGGGAAATGCATAACCAAGAACCTTACCGTTGGCCATCCCTGCCAGATTCATCGTCGCTCTTTCACCAGCACCAGGGGAGTCTGGTTCACCAGGGTTGATGGTCAGCATAGAGTCCACTGCAGTGGACGAATAGAACTGATATAGAGGAACAGAACCACGCTGTTGCTCTTTAAGGATCCAGAAGGCAGGTTTGCTGCTGGTCAGAACATATCCTGCGGGAGGAGTGGGCGTCTCACCAACACCTGCTGTGATGTATGCATGATCGGTACCAGAACCACCACGAATAACTTCAATCTCTACCTCTACATTTCTTTTACCACCAGCAAAGGATGCACTATATGTCTGTCCGATAGTGGGGTTAGATGGTGCGGAAGAGATCCACCACTCAGAGTCCCACTCACCATTGTCATTGATGGGTGTCACATTCACAGTGAACCCATTGAAACTTACGCTACGAGTAGCACTACTATTAAAGTATTTGTTACCACCTTCGTTTCTTACTTTCTTACCATTCCAAGAACCATCAGGAGTTGTGGTGATGATCCTAGTGTTGTGCTTCTCATTGGAAAATGGTTTCAACTGTGGGATACCAACATCACTACCCCTAACACACTCCCACACAGGGATACGCTCAGGGTAGCAGTTCTTGACACAAACAGTTTTCTGATTGCCACTCCACCCTCGGGGTTGGAACGACTCACAGTCCCCTTGTGGGGGTTTGTAGGTGCCTGTGGCATAGGGTTTGAAGATACACTCCAACGTATCCCTCACACACTTTTCCCAGGCATTATTGGGGTCATGCTGCTGACAGTAATACTCCTTGCCAGACTCCTGATCTACCCATCGTCCACCACCAAGGGAGATTGCCCTGTTTGCATCTCTAAGACGTGCGACCTCACCACAATCACCAGTGACATCAATGTATGGCCAGTTCGATGTACGAGGATCGAAAACGTTGAGGTTTAGTTTTGGAAAGACTTGTTCACAGATGCCGAGGTCAGGAAAGAAGTCACAAATCCATCCAATCTGATCTGTAATATCAAGTTCAACCTGATTATCTGGTTCTTCCCTAGGCTGATAAAGATCACCCAAGGAGATCGGTGCCTGCGTTGGATAGCATCGACCGATCAGTTCTTGGATGACCTGATTGACTGTTAGTTCTTCAACTGGTGGATCAGGTTCTGTCTTAGGTGTTGCTAAGGTACCATCATCACCAGTTGGATTTAGATTTAGATCGTCCTCACCATAACAGTGCGGTCCACTATTAGTCATTCACCTGATACTCTTCTTCAACCTTATTTAGGGGATCATAGTTCAAATCCTTTCTGCTCAAACTGCTTACGAAGTTCGTCTTCCATCTCAGAAATCCTGACCTCAAGAATAGTTTTAGTCAAAAGGTTCACACTTGATGCCATCTCCATGTATCCACTATACACAATAGACTGACCAACAAATACGGTTGCAGTCATAGCACCCCAAAAAATGTAATACCAACGGGTCTTAACTTGGTGCAGTTCTTTCTTTTTCATTTGAGATAACCTTCTTCCTTGAGCCACTTCCTCGTCAGTGGTGTTAGTTCATAGTCTTTCCACATACTACCAGCAGCACATGACTGAAGTGCTTTCATAGTCATGCCTTCAGTTCTACCTGCCCATCCTGCTTCTGCCTCCCAGGGTACAGCAGACTTAGGATAAGTACGCTCTGCCATCACACGCCAGATGATAGGAACATCTTCCTCGTTGTGAATGATAGCAATCATATTATTTTTGATGCTACCTGCCATACAATCTTGTGCAGCGTGCCATCCTTCATGACGCATTACCATCATCAAAGTGCCAGGATCATCCATGTATTTCTTGTTGAGGAAGAAGTTATTACTCACAGTATGATACACACCACGGTGCATCTTGGGGAAATAACGATCATCGGCGAGAAATACTTTGACACCGACTTGATTTAGTGACATAAGCATATTGTTGAACTCTAATGTCACTGGTGTGAACTCTTCCGTGTTGTCATAGTTGGAGGAAACGTCCAGCAGTGAGAACACTTCCTTCACATCTTCCGTACACTCACGCAGAAGCATACAACCCATGGCATCCATAGAGTTGTACCCCTTTGTGATTTTACCTTCATTCGCACTCACTGGTGACGCAAGAGTCATCAGTGCTAGTAGTGTCATGATCTTCTTCATTTAATCTCCTAAGGTATTCTTTCTCAGTTTGATATGGATGCTTCTTACCAGACCATATTTGATATCCTTCTATGACATCAGGCATCAACCATTGATCTACTCGGTAGCAATACTGCCAGTTGGTTGGTTGAACACAGTTCAATACGACCACTGTAAAGAATGCCTTGAGATGTATCCAAAAACTAAGCATTAAAAAAGGGAGTCCTAAGACTCCCATATTATATTACAGTTTTCTCTTTTTGACAACCCCAGAAGGAGGTTTCCAGTCGTGGGGTGGACGATACAAGTTGGGGAAAGTATCGTGGATAATCTCCACCAACTTGTAAGGTGTATTAGGATTCTGAATAAAGGTCATTTATTAAGAATAAGAGTATCAACCGATAGAAGGAGCAGTCAGAGCAACAGGAGTTGTCTGTGCTGCAGCAAGGTCAAGAGGGAAGTTGTGAGCATTACGCTCGTGCATCACTTCAAAACCGAGGTTAGCACGGTTGAGAATGTCTGCCCAAGTGTTGATCACACGGTTCTCATTGTCCAGCAGAGACTGGTTGAAGTTGAAACCGTTCAGGTTGAATGCCATGGTGCTAACACCAAGAGCAGCAAACCAGATACCGACAACAGGCCATGCTGCGAGGAAGAAGTGCA
>Ga0181591_10001768_pt1 | contig 18691 bp, 21 predicted proteins | sample 071ome_33_FD_133757 | JGI IMG/M metagenome (GOLD analysis project Ga0181591, IMG submission 133757) | Coastal salt marsh microbial communities from the Groves Creek Marsh, Skidaway Island, Georgia - 071412AT metaG (megahit assembly) | ecosystem: Environmental > Aquatic > Marine > Intertidal...
ATGATCGGAACCTCGACCGGCGGCGGGACTCGCTTCGGGTTCTGCACGACGACGGGGACAGGGTCACCGGACGCAGACATAAGCTGCACGCACTTCGTCAACCAGTCGGAGCAGATCAGCCCGACACAAGCGACCCTATACGCGGCCATCGACCCGCAGGCGGTTGTCACTACGGAGTGGACGAGCACGGATCTGTCGGCGCGACGTTGGCATCTAAACTACAACTACCCGTTCGCGGGCAGTCTACAGGTGCAGGAGTATGTCATATACTACGACGACAAGGGGACCGATCAGTTGGCCATCGAGCAGGCGATCGACACCTACTACCAGCCGACGACGGCACTGCTCCTCGACACCTACAACGGCGCGTCAGCGGCCTACTCCGTCCGCAAACTGTCGCAGTGGTATACCGGCAACTGCATGAAGGTGCGGCGAGGTGACGGACAGACGCAGGACATCGGGTTCGACTCGAACGGCGACCTAGACACGGCGGCGATCAAGACGTTCTGCGATGCAGATACCAGTGGCACCCCGACGAACGGAACCGTTCATACGTGGTTTGACCAGAGCGGCAGCGGAAACAACGCAACGCAAAGCACCCCAACACAGCAGCCGCAGATTTACAACGGGTCGTCAGTTATTACTCAGAACGGCAAGCCGACTATAGATTTTGATGGCAGCAACGACTTCCTAGACTCCGCTCTAACTGTAAACACTACACATATCGCATGTGCTTCGGTCCAAAAGTTTGACAGTGTGGCCGGGAATGCTGGTATGAGCGTTGTGGTATCGGAGGGGGTTAATGCACAGCTTTACTTCATGTATAACAACTCTACTAATGCTTGGAACTTGTATTACGCGGGATCGAGTCAAAGCGTTACGGCTGACACAAATCAAAACCTACTAGGATTCTACTCAAGCGGCTCATCAGCCCAATACTACAAAAATGGCTCGACGCTTGGCAGCGCGTTTACTGCAAGCTCACTGAACAGCACTGTCTATAACGTCAGAATCGGAGCTAGTATTTATGGCTCGGGGGGGATTGAGGCAAATATGAACTGCCAAGAACTCATCATTTGGCAGAGCGACCAGTTGTCTAAGCGCACCGCCATCGAGTCGAACATCAATACCTACTTCTCAGTCTACTAATGAGCCACACGATATACCTGCCGGTCGTGCCTCGGCTCGGCCTCACTAGCGAGGAGCGCGGGCGGGCGATCAGCCGCGAGCTTTTCAACCTGACCCTGCCGCGCCACCTTCAAGTGGAGGGGGCTGCGTCGTTTCTCTTGGAAGTGCGGCAGAACGACAGCGACCCGGACGAGTGGGCGCTGGTCGGAGATCACGACCACGAGATCCTTGTGCACCCGGAACGTGATGTGACGGCGCTCGTGGCTCTGTTCCCGCAATTGAGCGAGGAGGAGCGTAGCCAACTGACCTACTACATCGCCACGAGCACGAGCGTCACGTTCGGAAACCTGCTGCCGAGCGATGTGACTCAACTGACACAGTCTGAGGCAGAGGCTCTCGGCTGGTTTGTTAACCAACCCTCCTAAATACGGTTGTTGAATTAGCAGCAATAAAGGTATTATATCACAAGCATGAGCAAACTTGAAATTCGCATTCAGAACGCGATACAAAATCAGCTTGAGGTCATTCACAAGATGACAAAGCTTCGCGAAGAACTGCAAGCTAGCGAGATCGCGTATTCCAACACTGTAGGCAAGCTGTCCGTTCTGTCTGAGCTATATCAAGAAGAGACTGGCAGGGCGTTACAAGATGATCTGGATAATGACCCGTCTTGGAAGGAGCGTGTAGCTTCCATCCAAAAGAGAGTCAAGGAGGGCGGTGATCCTCCTACTCAGCTTGCTTCTGTACCGCCTCCTGCACCTGAACCAGCCAAGGTCGAGGAGAATAAAGTTGATCCGAGCCTTGCACGGCGACGCCAACCTGCTAGTATCACTGTAGACGACAATCCTCCCGGTCCAGGCGCCGACGAAGACTAGACTTTCCGTTACACCACGGTGTAAGGCTGGCTCTCGACCACTGGTCCTGGTCGGAGTCAGCCTTTTTTATTTGATGATATGCTTGCTGTTGTCGACAACGTAATCCGTCTCAAGAAAGACACGGTCCCTCCCCTCCTGGTGGATGAGATACGCGACGAACTAACCGTCGAAAATCCTGCTTACCACCAGATGAAGATGCTGCAATACAGGCAGCCACAGAAGTATCAATACCTGAAGCTGCCTCCGGCGACGATCACATCATTCGATGAGGCTGGTAACACTCTGTATGTGCCGAGAGGGTTCAAGGACAGGCTTGCCGAGCTAGCTGTAGCGCATGAGTGCGAGGTTGATTGGCGCGATGCAACGATTGCTTTCGAGCGCATTTCCGATATCAACCTGTCCGACGACATCACGTTGAAGGACTACCAGCGTCGCGGCTTAGGCGCGATGGTGATGAAAGGATCGGGTGTGCTGATTGCACCCTGTGGTGGTGGCAAGACGGTAACTGGTATCGGTATCTTGACTACCCTTAAGCAGCCGACACTCATCCTGGTCCACACCAACGATCTGCTTACGCAGTGGCGCTCCGAGTTGGCCTCTAAGGCGCAATTGCCTTTTAGCCCAGGGCAGTGGGGAGGAGGCAACAAAGACCTACAGAGCGTAACTGTGGCCACGATACAGACGCTGATCCGGGCCAACCCGCAGGAGTTGCGCGAACTGCTTTCAAAGTTCGGCTGCGTAATCCTAGACGAAGCTCACCACTGCCCTGCGGATACTTTCATGGGTGTGATGAACATGTCGCCTTCGAAGTATCGCTTCGGACTTACGGCTACACCGGAGAGGAAGGACGGTCTCGAAGAACTGATGTATCGTGTGATAGGTCCGGTAAGGGCGGAGATCACCGACTCAGACTTGGTGGCCGAAGGACGATCACAGCTATGCGATGTCGTCGACATCAACACCAGTTTCTACACTAGGTTCGGTGCGGACGAATGGACGAAGCTGCTGGCTGAGCTAGTCAAGGATGGTGACCGTAACCGGCTAATCGTCAGTAAAGTGGTGGAGGACTGGCAGGACGGCCAGTTTCCCCTCGTCTTATCTGATCGTGTCGGACACTGTCGCCAGCTACAGCAGATGCTGAAGCAACATGGGATGAACGCACAGTTGCTAGTTGGGGATGTGAACCGTAAGCAACGGGAGAGCATTGTGAACCATGCCAAGGATGGTCTGGTCGATGCTATTATCGCGACAAAGGTGGCCGACGAAGGGCTTGACATCCCTAACCTCTCGTCGATTCATTTGGTGTCGCCGACCGCCAACAAGGCAAAGACGCAACAGCGCATCGGACGTATTAGGCGACCCATGCCGAACAAGCGGAGTATAGTCTTCGACTACATCGATGTCCGTGTGCCCTCTTTGGCGCGCATGGCCAAGCAACGCCGCTCGATGTACAAGCGGTGGGGCTTCAACTTCGTGTAAGTGCGTGCCCTGAGTAGCAGCTTTTTTCCGCTGCATTCTCCTTTTGATTTGAGATGCAACCTGCTACCCAAGGCACACTGAGAGTCACACGTATGACTCCCGAATGTCTGAAGCTCAGCCCATAACGGTGGGCTTTTGTACTGTGTAACTACTTGATAGTAGTTGTCTTTTTGAATGGCGAGCGAAGCGAGCCTGTCCCAAGTCGCGAGTGAGCGAACGAGCGAAGCGAGTGAGTTCGCGAGGGACGCAGGGACAACAACCCAACCCCCATGGGGGGTTTGTAAGGGGGGTCAGGGTTGCTTCAACAGACAAAAATCGAGTTTTTTGCAACCGTGTAAGTGATGTCTTTCTAGGCGTGCGAATCCCCGTATACAGGGTGCCATGCCCACCTACAAGCTAGGCAACCTGTATGTTGAGGCGAAGGACAAGGAGGAGGCCCTTGCCATCAACAAAGTCTTGAAGGACAAGTCGAAGAAGGAAAAGTTGATCCTTCTCAGGAAAGGAGGCAAGAACTTCATCATACCTATTCCTGAAGATGGCAACGTAGATGTGTTCTTCAAGAAAGGTGACACAGTCAGTTATTGCGGTTCAGTCGAAGGAGGCGTTGGCAACAAGATTCTCCAGAGTGCAATCGACAATGTGAATATCACTAGGTCTGAGGCTGGCAAAGTAGCTGCAAACTTGAAGAGTATGCGTGTTGCCAAGGGCCACCTGGATGATGCCAAGACGATTGAAGGCTTCGAATCTTCTCTACCACAGTCGGTAAAGCCAATCTACGACGACATCATGTTCAAGATTGAGGCTACAACGATTGCCTACAAACTTGAGGTTGTGCTAGGTGTCCGTGAAAAGGGCGTCGAGAAGATCGATGCACAGTCTTGGCTACCCGCGCTGACCTGGTTCAAAGACAAGGTTTTAGCAGATGCTGACTTCAGCAACACAAGGCGTTTACGGCAATCATTCATTACTGCCCTGGTAAGGATAGTAGGTGGCGGTGCCAAGAACTCCACGACGATGAAACGTGTCGTCGAGTCACACGATGACGACTACTGGAGTAAGTATGCCGAGGGCGATACAGGAAGCTAGGAGTCTAGTCCTTCGACTCTTTGGTGAGCAGCACCCTGCTTACATCATGAAGGTACTTGTTGCGCACTACTGTGCAACCAAGGATTGGGCGTGTGGTAACTGCGGCAACACAGGCACTATACTGAAGGTGAAGGGTTCATCTATCAGAAGTAGTAGCTGCATCTGCCGCAGGATGCGCGACCACAAGACCAAGCTGAATAATCTCAGGTTGCAGTCGAATGTTCCCGAAAGATACTCGGATGCAAAGATGCAGGGATGGCATAACCCTGGTCGTGACACCAAGGAACAGTCCCTAAACCATGCGAGTTATCACGTAGTCGACAAGTATAGCCAGGACATCAAGCGTGTCATAGAGCAGGGGTACGGGCTCTATCTGACTGGCCCTAATGGTGTAGGCAAGACTTACCTTGCATGCTGTATCGCCAACAGTGCTATCAACGCAGGGTTTAGAGTTAGGTACTACACGATGGCCGAGATCGTTAGGATGCAGATCAACGGCTGGTTCGACGAAGGCACTAAGGAGAATGTAGCAAGCATTCGAGAGGCTGACTTGCTCATACTAGACGATCTCGACAAGGTATATCGGACCAAGACAGGGATTGAGACATCGTTGTTCGACAACATGCTTCGTGAAAGATTGCAGGCGAACTTGCCTTGTGTGTTCACGAGTAACAGGACGACAGTAGACGCTAGAGAGGACTTCGGGCCTCACATCTACTCAATGCTGAAAGAACACTGTGCGGAACTTGTCTTCATAGGCTCCGACTACAGGTCCAGTGGCGAGATCGACGTTCGTCGCAAGATAATCAACGAGTAATCATTGGCTGACGGAGTTGTACTTGAGCAGACAGTCCTTGGGCATGCGCTCAACGACACCGCTTGCTTCCAGCTTTTTGTAAGCGAAGTAGAGTGGGAACAGTTCACAGCACCGAACCATAAGGTGCTGGCATTCTGCTTGAAGCGGATGGCTGCTATCGGGATTAGCAGGCCCGACGAGGACAGCTTCCAACTCGTAGTCTCACAATACCCAGGTGACGACAAGGACTACGGTGGTGCTGAGTACATTCGCAACTTGCAGGTTGCGTTCATAGACCCCACCGATAACTACCAGTCCTTCATACAGCACTTCAAGCTGTATTCTGCTAAGTCTAAGATCGGGGGCGACCGTTTGCAGCGTCTTCTTCAGGTCTGCAACGACCCGAAGACTAGCGCGCAGGATGTCAAAGATATCGTAGCGTCGATACAGGAGGACATCGAAAGCGCCAACACCAGTGGGTTCAACTTCAAGGACGCACACCAACTAGGAGACGACTACCTACTATCACTGGAAGAGAGGCAAGACCAGTCGTTCCACACCACAGGTCTTGGTGATCTGGATGATCACCTAGCGCAAGGCTACGCACCGAAGTTGGTGACTGTCATGGCTGGCTTTACAGGCATGGCCAAGTCGACGGTCGCTATCAACATGGCGCACCGGATAGCGGTACAAGGTGTGGGTGTTGCCATGTTCAGTATGGAATCGACAGCGGTTTCTCTCATGGACAAGATGGTGTCCACCCTCACGCAGATCCCACTAGGTAGGTTGAAGAAGGAGTCTGCCGAGCTAACCGAGGAGGAGCGTAGGTCCATCATGAATGCGGTCGAAGACATTGGCAAGCTGCCCTTGTTGATAAACGACCAAGCGAGCATCTCGATGGATAGTATGCTCTATCAGATCCAGGCTGCGCAGCGCCGTGGCTACGATCCGAAGGTCGTGTTTATCGACTTGTTCGGTAAGTTGGAGGATGTCGATACAGGAGAGAACCTAGCAGCACGTATCCAGCGCGAGATGAAACGTGTGCGTGTGCTGGCTAAGTCGCTCGACATGCACTTCGTGTGTGTTGTGCAGGTTGGCAGGCAGGGCTTCGGTCGTGGTAGGGGTGGATCGATCAAGCGTCCGACTCTCGTCGACATCAAGAACGCCAACGCCTACGCTGAAGAGGCGGACCTCGTCTTGCTCTTGCACAGAAACAAGTACTACTTGCCTGAGCTAGAGGACGATATCTTGGAGGTCGATATCGCCAAGCAACGTGATGGCGAGGCGAACATGAAGGTCTACTTCGAGATGTTTGCCGACCGTTCGACTATCATGGGAACGGACAAGCGACCGCACGACATGGTGCGAGACAATGATTGATGTGAATATGCTGGTAGCCAACACCGATATCGGTGTGGTCCTTCACCAGCTTGGCATAGATTGGGAGCGCAGAAAGTCCGGTAGCAGCAACGAACTCTACTTCGCCTGCCCAACGGTCAACCATCCTGATGATCCCCACAAAAAACGATGCAGCATAGCTGAGGACGGTAGCCACAAGGGCGTATTCAACTGCTGGGCATGTGACTTCAAGGGCAACCTAATCCAGTTCGTACGCGCTATGCGCGGCTGGGACTTCTGGCAGACCGTCGAGTACTTAGAAGGCGAGTTCGGCTCCGCGAAGGTGGCAGGCTTGGATGCGCTAAAGCTAAGGCTGCGACTCAACAAGCCTGAGCGTGCTGATTCGAGGGAGTTGCCCGTCATGCAACTCCCCTCTGATTACCGATTGCTAAGTGGCTCGGCTCGCAGATGGTTACAGGAGGAAAGGCACATCAGCGACGAGGCTATCGAAAAGTTCCAGATAGGCATGAGCACATCAAGCCAGTTTGGGGACATGGTTACGATCCCCGTCTATTTCAAAGGGCAAGTGCGTAGTGTCTTCACAGCCCAGCCTGAGACTGGTGGTGCTAAGCGATACCCTAAAGGTTCGCCACAGGGCGAGATATTATTCAACTACGACCACAGTGTTGAGTCTGGCGAATACATCATGGTCGAGTCGATACTCGACGCCATCAAGGTCTGGTCCTTGACGGGTAGGGATGCGATGGCTTGCTTCACGAATATGATTAGCAAGCGCCAGCTAGAGTTGCTACGTCCGTTCGAGACACACGGGATCATGCCCGACATGGACGGTAAGCGAGGGTGGGATCTAGTTGATAGAATGATTCCTGCTACTGGCAAGGGCGCATGGATTTACATGGTGCCCGAGGGGAAAGACCCAGGCGACTGTACACCGACTGAAATCCAGAGTAGTGTGCAGTGGCGTCGGCGATACTGCGACTATGAAAGCCAGCATGTTGCCAGCACGCTTCGCCCTAAGCCTACGCCTGTATACGCAGTTAGGAAAAAGTAGTATTCGCTTGCGAATCGTGGATGCGGTGTGTAGTGTCGACTCTACCGGCGGAGGGCGCTGGTGGAGGACCATGTTAGAACTAAGACGTATGGCGGACGTTTCTCAGTTCGACTCGATCGAGAGGCAGTTCTCTCGACTGATTCGATCGCAAGTATATTCATTTGCAAACGATCGATACTTGAAGAGGTTCCAGGATATGGACGACCTCTACAGTGTAGGACTAGCGAAGTTGCATGAGGTGTGCTGCAACTTCCGATACGATGATACTCTTGACGAGAATCATAACCTGAAGAGGTTTGTCGCGATGCTGCGCAAGTATGTGCGGAACGCGATGATAGACGAGCAATACACTTACAACGTAGCCAAGCGCAGGCCGAAAGGGTCGTTGGCATCCTTAGACCAGATGGTCTCGTCGGATGACGAGGACGGTGGTGCGACACTGGTCAGCAGCAAGCTTGAGCAGCAGTCTACAGCGTGCAGTCAGGCCATCGTCAACGACGCAATATGTTCGATAGGGGCTGAGCTGTCGGGTGTAGACAAGCAAGTGTTCGACATGGTGGTCCAAGGCTACCCTGCGGACAAGGTTGCCGGTGTGCTAGGCATGAAGGTTAGCAAGGTCCGGTATATCATTTATGAAAAGATACAGCCCCGAGCCATAATCTACGGTGTCGCAATCTGAAACACTGCACATCGAGTTTGATTGGGATGACGATTCAATCATCACAATCAGCGAAAGCAAGGATGATTGGCACCCTGAAGCCAAGTACTGGCTGCCTAGCGACAACATCAATCGGTTCGAGATTTACCTCGACATCAACAAACTGTCGAAATTAGAGTGCAAGAAGCACTTGCAAAGGCTAATCGCAGGGCGTATCGTGCAGAGAACAAACCAAACTTAGTTACTATGACTGATAACAACACTGTTGAGATTCGTACTCGTCTTCGTCGAACCCGTCGCCTCCGCATGGGGCAGAACAAGTCGCAGACTGATGGTAGTGCTATTGCCGCCATCCGCATCAGCGGCCTGTACCTCCACGATCTTGGCTTTGAACCCTACGGCTTCTTCGACATGGAGATCCAAGATGATGGTTCGCTGGTGATTAAGCCTGTTCCTGCTGAGGAGCAGCAAGCCGATTCCTCCAAGGATGCGTGAGGAGTTCGTCCACCTATGCTGCCTAAGTGATCGCAGCATAGGCACAGGACTCATCAAGCCTTCGCAGCTAGTCGAAGAATACGCCCGTCGTGGCGCGACTGCCGCTTGCATAACCGACTACGGCAGCATGAGTGCAGCGATACAGTTGCACAAGTGCTGCCGTAGTGCTGACATCAAGCCTATCTACGGCTTGCTTGTCAACCTAGTTGACGACAAGGCCGAAAAGAAGCAGGGCCATCACAACCTGTGCCTGCTGGCCAACAACTTGGTCGGGTTTCAGAACCTGACTAGGATCGCGACGATCGGTGCGATGTATTTCTACTACGTACCTCGCGTGGACCTGGAGACACTCAGGCAATACACCGAAGGGCTGTCGGTGTTGACATGTGGCACAAGAGGGCTGGCTGCCAAGCAGCTATTCAGCTCAACTGATGCTGATTTGCAGCCACTGTTCGATGTGTTGACACCACTATATGGTGGTCACATATACCTTGAGCTGCAAGATACCCCCACGGACGCTCAGAGAAAGCTTAACGAGGCGATCATCGATTACGCGGAGGCGAATGGTTGGTCTGAGAATGTGGTTGCTACCGGGATGCCCCACTACCTCCACGAGTCAGATGCTGACTTGCATCGCTCGCTCTACACGGCCAGGAACTACAGGTCCAGTGGCTCAGGCTACCCTGTGAAAGGGCCTGCGCACCTCAAGACGCGGCAGGAGATGATTGATAGCTTCACAAGGCAGTATAGGGGGCAGGAGGAGCCTTACATGCGAGCGATCACAAACGCCGACTGCTTGGTGAATCGGATTGAAGACTTCGACCTACGGGAAGGCGTCAAGATACCAAGGTACGCGGGTTGAGGTACTTGCGAATCCCTTACCACTACCTGCCGTATGGTTTGGTGTGGTCACACTACGTATTCAGCGCGTACACGCTGAACGTCATCCACGATATCCATCACGACATACCTAACGAGGGTTGGTATATCAAGTCCGCAGGCGGATACATGTACTATCCAGCCTTCATGTATTGGGTGCATGCCAAGGCGCGTCGTGCTATCGTTGCTAGGAGGTCTAGTTGCAAGGCTACGATGAAGCGTATCTCTAAGAATCGCCTCAAGGATGGAGTCATGCAGCTACGCACCAAGCCACTTTCGCACTTTATTCCACCTAAAGACGCTGATTTAGCTGCGGATGTCGTTTGGTTACTTGATTACACAGGAAACAAGGGAGACATGAAGCTCCCATACAGCTATCTCGAACTAGCAAGGCACTACTATGGCAACGAAGTTAACGAAAGATCTCACCAGGGAATTGACCGCACGCAAGGATCTCACCGTGACGCTGACCGAGACTGGTATTACGCTTAAGATCAAGCGTCACCGTAGCGGTCTGACGCTGACTTGGGATCAGCTCATTGCTGCTGCCGGAGTCGAAGTTGCGGAGGGCGAGTTTGTCGGAAGTCTCCCCGATGCTTTGAAGAAGCTCGGCTACAAGGAGACGGCGTGAAGCTGTCGCGAGTCAACCTGCTGAAGACGTTGTCCATCCTAGGCAACGCAGTAGGTAACAAGGTCATGCAGATTGCTGACTTTGTGAAGATCAGCTATTCGGCTGAGACTCGCCGCCTGCAAATGTCCACGACTGACTACAACGCTTTCCTGAGCGTTGACCACGGTCTTGTAGCTGGTGGAGATGAGTCGTTCGACCTTCTGATCGAGTACAAGAAGTTCGCCAACATTGTCCGTTGTAGCACGACGGATGATGTCGAGCTTATCGACAAGGGCGACTATGTGCAGGTCAAGACTAACGGTAAGTACAAGTTTCAGAAGTGGCAGGAGGTTAGCGACTTCCCGACTGCTGACTTTAGCTGCGACGAAACTACTGAGTTCGACGCTGCCGATCTTGCCAGCGCGTGGTCTAAGACAGTCATCGCTGTTAGTAAGGACATCGGCAAGCTGTCCTTCCAGGGCGTGAACTACGATGGCAGCTTCGCTGCCACTGATAACCGGCGATTGTCGGTCGTCCGTACGTCGGACCAGCAAGTTGATCCCGTCCTTCTCCCGCCGACGATGGGCAGCATTATCAACCAGTGCGTCGGCACTGTCGATATTGGTGTCTCCGCGAATGGTAAGGCTCTGGTGATTATCAGCCAGGAGAACAGCATGCTTGCGAGCGTGCGTATACTGGATGCGACGTTCCCTGACTACCGGAAGTTCTTGGGTGGTGCAGAGGGTGGCATGGAGGTGCTCGTCTCTTTGCCTGATTTGGTTGGAGCCTGTGACCGCATGGAGGCGTTCACGGATAACAACGACCGGACCTTCGAGATGGAGGTGCATGGTGGCGAGTCGGCTAACATCCAGATGCGTGTCAACAACAAGGGCGCGGCGCTGGAGACCATCGACGTTAGGGTCGACGGTGACGCCGGGAGCGAGGGTGTGTTGAGCAAGCACACCTACATGCTCGACCACTTCATGGCTGCGATCAACGTGGTCGATAGCGACCAGATCGTCTCCTTCACCGTTAAGGATAACGGTATGATGTGGATCAAGGAGTCGGGTTACCTGCACTTGCTCCAGCCGATTACCGGATGACTGGTCTTTTCGAGGATAGCGATCCACAGCCGAAGAAGGTTGTGGATCGCATGCTCAAAAGCAAGCCCAGCAAGGACCAGCTACTAGCCAGTATGGTTAGGAAGGGCGGCACCGACTTCTTGTCAGTCGATGTGAAAAAGAAGGCGCCCAAAGTGCAGGACAAAGGGCGTATTGAGCCGCCAATCAACTATATCAGCGATGACTAACGCAAACTACAAGGAAGGCGACACGCTCGGCGACTGTGTCAAGTGTGGCGAGAAAGCGTCCATCAAGTATCGTGGTGGTAGCCAAGCGTATTGCAGCAAGTGCGGCGTCATATGTGAAGTTGAGTTCGACGAGGATGATCGCATCGTCGAAGAGGTATCCGAAGTACCTACTTACATCCGTAAGTCGCGCCCTTGGCGATGGGTGCATGAGCTCAAGAAAACTGGCAACCCCTACACAGAGGGGACTAAGTCGTGGCGTGTATTTGACATGATCGCCACCAGTTCTCCTACCATACCGCAGCTAACGGACATGGTGTGCAAAGACGAGCGCATCAACACCGACGACATCAGCTACCTAATCACTATGCATGAGGTAGTCACGCAGGGCCGGTATGCTGGGCTCCTGTCTATTGACGAGGGTGTGGTTAACGTAGTTAGTAGGTAGTGGATAGCATCGAGCAACTACGGCAGGTGACAAGGAATCGCCTGCAACAGCTCATATCCAGCAAGTCTCTATACGACAGCCCGTTCGCTTACCTTAAGAGGCTGGAATATGAGCTTGGAGTCTTTGACTCCAGTGGCTACGCGGATGTCATCCTGATTATCGCCGACTACATTTCGTGGGCGAAGGATAATGGCATCATAGTCGGCCCTGGCCGTGGTAGCGCGGCAGGATCACTGGTGGTGTACCTAGCGGGTATCACGACTATCGACCCGCTGCGCTATGGCCTAATCTTCGAGAGGTTCTTGAACCCCGAGAGAATTAGTCTGCCTGATATTGACACCGACTTCTCCGACAGAGATGCGGTGATCGACTATATCCGTGAGAAGTATGGCCACAACCGTGTGGCTAAGGTGGGTGTCCCTACACTCTACAAGCCGCGTAGTGCCATCGATGAGTTGTCCAAAGGGTTTGGTCTGACATATAAAGATGCCAAGATCATCACCAAGCTGATCGACAACGCCAAGTCTTTCGAAGAGGCGTTCGAGAACGAGCCCGGTCTGCTGAAGTCGCAGTCGCAGTACCCTGAGATGTTCCAGATGGCGCGACGCCTACTCGGATATGTCAGGCAGGTAGCGACACACCCGAGTGCAGTTATCCTTTCACGGACCCCGATAGGGTCGGAGATACCACTACAAAAACCTCCCACACAATCGGATGATGGGAGACTTGCCACCGGCTGGGACGGCGAAGAGTTGGACAGCCTGGGCTATGTGAAGCTCGACATCCTGACTGTAGACAACCTATCGATCATAGGTAAGTCGATCGAGCTTATCAAAAGCAGGCACGGAGTGGACATCGACTTCTACGACTTGCCGACTGACGATAAGCATGTCCTGCAAGGATTCACAGAGGGGGAGACTGTCGCCGTTTTCCAGATGGAGGAGAGGAAGACGGTCGGCATCTTGAAGGGGCTGCCGGATATCACCTTCGAGGAGATATGCGCTGTCAACGCTCTTATCCGGCCAGGGCTGGATGTGCGTGGCTTCATACGAGCACGCAATACGGGTAGGATCGACTACGTGATACCTGAGCTTAAGCCGATCCTAGGCCCAACCTTCGGAGTTATCCTGTATCAGGAGCAGGTCATGCGTATGTGCGTGGACCTCGCAGGGTTCACCATGGCGAAGGCTGACAAGGTCCGCAAGATCATAGCCAAGACTAGTAACCAGCAGAGTGCTGCTGGCTTGACGGAGGTGCATGACGACTTCAAGAAGGGCTACCTAGACAACGGCCTGCCAGCGGACAAGTTCGAACGTCTGTGGTCGCAGATCCTCGCTTGTCAGAAGTATATCTTCAACTCGTCGCACGCCCACTCATACGGCGCTATCGCATACGCGGACATGTACCTCAAGCGACACTACCCGCTGGAGTTCATGTGCGCCGCACTGCGAACACGTAGCCGCGAGCTTTATATCAAGGAGTGCGACAGGCTTGGGATCAAGGTGCTACAGCCTGATGTGAATAAGAGCGGCGTAAACTATTCGATCGAAGGTGATGCCATTCGGATGGGGCTGGCTTGCGTCAAGCATATCGGCTCGAAGGCCGGTATGATAGTTGAGAGGCAGCCATACGCAGATGCCGCCGATTTCGTCAGTCGTGCCAAGGCAGGATCTAAGCACATTGAGGCACTGTGCTATGCTGGTGCCCTCGACTGCTTCGGCGACAGGCCGAAGATTGCGAAGACCTTGATAGAGTCGGACGAGGACCACAGCCCTGCATACCTGTCTTCTCGTGAGCAGGATATGCTGGGGTTCTACCTTAAGTACAATCCGTTAGGCCCTTACGCTAGCATACTCAAGAACTGCATCACGCCGCAGTCGGTGCGCCAGCCTAAAAAGGGTAAGATCGGTGGTCAAATAGTGCGGCACCACATCCATGAGTCCAGACCCGGCAACGTCATGGCATTCCTTACGTTGCTGACCATGGACGGCACTATGGAGGTGCTGGTGTGGCCCGAGGAACTAGCGGCCAAAAGGTCGATCATAGTGGATGGGTCCGTTATAGTCGGTAGAGCCAACAAGACGCAAAAGGGTGCGTACGCGCTAGGCTCGATCGAGAGACTAGATGACTGATATACAGGTCGATCCCGACGTTACGTTCAGCGAGTGGGCCAAGGGTAAGTATAGTGAGCTGGTCGCTCACATCAACCCATGCAACGACAATGGGGAGTTGGATCCTAACCGACTGAACCAAGTGCTTGTCAACTTTGCGCAGCACTACGCATGGGCTATCACCATGCAGGAAGTCGAGGCCAACTGTCTGAATGTGATGCAGCATGGCTACGAGCAGTGGCAGAAGTCAGCATATAACACTGCCTACCGCCTGATCCGCGAGGAGAGTGGTGGTCAGGGCCGTGCTCCTGGCCAGACCACGGTCGAGGCAAGGATCGTAGACCTCTACGCGGATGAGATGACTGAGAAGCAGGACGAGTTGGCGAAGCAGAAGAGCCGTGTCGATCTGCTAAAGGGATTCATCAAGGTGCTCGATAAGCAGGCGGGTATTTTGCAGACTATCTCATCGAACATGCGTAGCGAGTTGTTCTTCGCTGCTGGCGTGCCGATCGCAGGTAATCTGTCGGAAGACCAGAAGGTGAAGGCCGCGAAGGCTGCACTCAACCAAGCTATTCGTGGTCAAGAGTAGCGTATCAAAACAGGGCAATCACGTATATAAGGTTAGCAAGAACGCTCGTAGAGCAAGGACGCTAAGAACATGAGTGGAATGAACATGAGCCGCTTCGCCGAGCGGCATAGCAGTGTTTCGGCGAACAGTGGTGCGGAGTTCGGAGAGATCAACCGCATCGTCGTCCAGAACGGGTTGCTTATCCGTCTTATTGGCGACTTCGCTTCCGTGTGGGAGCACTTCGTTTCCCTTGAAGGGTCGTTCCGGCCCTACTACTGCGAGGGGCCTGACAGCGATTGTCCGCTGTGCACTGCTGCTAACGAGTTGTCGTTCTCGGACGACAAGGAACAGCAGGACATAGGTCGCAACATCCGCGCAAAGGAGCGGTTCTACTTCAACGCTCTTGACCGTTCCCCTGCGGGCAAGGCGTGGCACGAGCAGAACGGCAAGACTAAGCTTCTTGCCCAGAGCGAGAAGTCTAGCAGCATCGGCAGCATGCTGTTCAAGGCTATCGGGGATGTCGTCCGCATGCGTCAGCAGCAGGGGCAGGATCCTGATCCTAACGGGTTCGACCTCCTGTTGCAGAAGACTGGCACTGGTGTCAAGACGAAGTATGGCGCTCAGTTTACTGGTGACGTAAGCGCACTGACAGAGCAGGAACTTGCCTATGAGCAGTATCCTCTCGATACCATTGCGCGGGTGACGCCTCGATCGGAGCGCGACGCTGCCGCTGCCGCCGTACTTGGCAAGCCTGCTCCAGCAGTTGAGCCTGTCGAGCCTCCAGCGGCACCCGCACCTGCACCTGCACCTGCACCTGCACCCGCACCTGCACCCGCTCCTGCGGCTGCACCAGCCAAGCTGAACATCAAGCCGCAGTCGGAGCATCAGGATACGACGCCTAAGCCGGATGCCGACATGTCCACAACGATGACTGTCCCGTGCAGCAACTGCAATGCGGACATGCAGTTTTCGATGGAAGACAGTCGGGATTTGAAGTGCCACAACTGTGGCACCGTCTACAGCCATCCGGCTAAGAGCTAGCATGGCTGACTTCGACGCCTACCAGACGATCTTTGATGATATCAAAAAGCGTCTGGACGACCCTAGTGTAATCTACACGCTCCACGAGAAGGTCGCCAAGTTCGACCCCATCCCTAGCGACATCACTGTCGTGGATGAGGTTCTGAATGGCGGTCTTCCCGAGGGCCGTATCATCGAGATATTCGGTCCTGAGGCGAGTGGTAAGACTACACTCACGCTACACTTCATAGCTGCGGCACAGCGCCGTGGCTATGTAGTGTACTTCATCGACGCCGAGCAGGCGTTGGACACGGCGTATGCTGAGCGGATCGGCGTGAGGCTGGACAAGCTTATGTTCAGCCAGCCTGATTACGGAGAGCAGGCGTTGGAGACGGCCCGCGCTATCTGCGAGGCGACCGAAGCCGCTAGGCAAAAGCATGGCGACGGCATCAAGTCTCTCATAGTTATCGACAGCATTCCTGCGTTGGTGCCTAAGCAGGCTTTTGAGACCTACGAGAAAGACGGTTTCGATGCTACGGTAGCACTAGGTAGTCAGGCTCGTATGCTGTCGCAGCTTCTGCCTCCGCTCGTCAACAAGGCGGGTAAGGCTGGTGTCACGGTGGTGTTCATCAACCAGGAGCGAGACAAGATCGGCGTCACCTATGGGTCGCCTACGACTACACCGGGCGGTCGTGCTGTTAAGTTCTTCTCATCCTTGCGCCTGAAGGTGGCTAGGATCGGATGGTATGAGCGTGGGGGAGAGAGGGCAGGTATCCGCACGCACATGCTGCCGATTAAGAGCAAGTTGTTCCCCATCTTTGGGCGCAAGGCTGAGTTCATTATCGGACCTGAGGGCATCAACCAATATGCAGCGCTGGCAGAGACACTCATATCTAAGGGTGTGGTGTCGAAGAAGGGTGCCTGGATAAAGGTGGACGACCTGTCGTTTCAGGGTTTGCCCAAGTTCGAGGATGAGTTGCGCGAGAACGAGGAGTTCCGTGAGGAGCTTATCCGTCGTCTGGGCGAACTGTCGACGCAGGTTGAGCTAAAGAAGGCATAGCGTGCGTATACTGCTGACAGCCGATTGGCATATCGGCGTTACGCACCACGGTGTAGTCGATGAGGATGGCCGTAATAGCCGCCTTGTCGACCTGGAGGCCACCTTGTCGCAGATGGTCGACATCGCCTTAGAACGGCGTGTGGACCTGTTCGTGTGTGCAGGTGATATCTTCCACACCAACCGTCCGACGCCAGAAGATCAGCGTATATTCTGGCGTCTACTCAGCAGGCTGCAACGCGAGAAGATCCAGTCCCGCTTCATCATCGGGAACCATGACTACAATTCCAAGCTAGGCGCTAGCCATGCATTGAAGTTGTTCATGGATGTATTGCCGGAAGATAGTTGTGTGCGTATCTACGATGAGACATCGTGGGAGCACTTCGACGATAAAGGACTGATCGTTTGCTATTTCCCCTACCGTGGGGTAGAGCCCGAGTGGCGTCGTCGCGTATCAGGTGGAGATGAGAAGGTGGCTGTCGTATGTCACAGTCACCTCGAAGGTGCTGTAGTTGGAGCGGAGCCGTTCGAGATCAAGGATGACAACGTAACTAGGTTCTCCAGCCTGCCTGTTGACTACATTCTGGCGGGACACTTCCACAAGCCACAGACTCTCTCGACACAGCCGCTAGCCATCTACCCTGGTAGTCCGCAGTGCGTGGACTTCAACGAGCGGAAAGACGAGAAGCGTGTCGTCATACTCGACACAGACACAGGCGAGTATGAGTCGGAGCCCCTGAGTATTCGCAAGTTTGTCCAGATCGACTTGGACAGCACATGCAGTATCGACGATGTCGATCTTAGCGATGTTGATGGTGCAGTAGTCAAGATCAACATAGCAGTAGATGCCGACCAAGCTAAGTCATTCGATGAAGCTGGCCTTAGAGATCGTCTGGCTAGCGCAGGTGCTCAGAACGTGACTGCTATCAATCTGAATGTCGACCGTGGATCGAATATAAGGGATGTCCACATAAAGCTGGACAACTCTTTGACTGATAATTTCAAACGCTTCATGTCCAGTAAGGAATATGGAGACATCAGCGATGATGTCCTCAAGAGAGGCTTAGAAATTATCGAGTCTTGCAGACAACCATCCTGAGTGTCGACCAGAGCTTGACTGCGTCTGGCGCGGTATTGCTAAGGGAGTGCAGCCCTGGCAGGTTGGAGTTGGTTGAGCAGTGGACGCACCGTCCCAAGTCGACAGGTATCCATCGTGTCGTCTCGCACCGTAACTGGATGATAAGCCTCATCAGTAGGAGCGAAAAGCCTGATTATCTGGCCCGAGAGATGCACCATATGCGGCAGTTTGGCGCTGCCGCTGCGCTACAGCATCTCACTGCCCTCATAGACCTCCTAGCATACGAGGACGACTACCTGGACAAAGGTAAGTATGCGATGGTTGCGCCAGGAACCTGGAAGAAGTTCATATCAGGTAACGGGTCGTTGAAGAAGGACAAGAGCTACGTGAGTACGCTTGTCAAGTCCTTGCACGACCATCCGATGTTTGTTAGCGATGTCGGCGATGTGAAGGACGACAACATCATCGACGCCATCTGCATAGGTGTCACAGCCTTCGCGTCGATAACAGGCTTTGGCAGAGTGAGAGAGATGAAGTCGTTCGTAAAGCTGATGGAAGACAGTCCTAAAATGCGGGACTACGGAAAAGAAAGGTAGCACTTGCAAATATCCGTGTGCCCGTGTACGGTGCATGCGTGAACACCTTTCTTCCATACCCTAATTTCATCGCCTCAGTAAAGGCGCTCGA
>Ga0181591_10001773_pt1 | contig 18653 bp, 9 predicted proteins | sample 071ome_33_FD_133757 | JGI IMG/M metagenome (GOLD analysis project Ga0181591, IMG submission 133757) | Coastal salt marsh microbial communities from the Groves Creek Marsh, Skidaway Island, Georgia - 071412AT metaG (megahit assembly) | ecosystem: Environmental > Aquatic > Marine > Intertidal zone...
AACCGAAACCGAAACCGAAACCGAAACCGAAACGATCGATATTTTCACCCGATCCAAAAAGAACGAAACCAAGCGAGGGCACGCACCATCGCACGGGGGGAAATCCACTCGTACACTCCACGAATAAAATCCAAATCCACCCGAATCCACCCTGGGTGCGTGTGTGTGTGTGTGTGTGTGTGTGTGTGAATCGACGACTCGTGAATCGTGAATCGTGTGAATCGTGACTCGAAACCGACGACGACGATACGGCGCGGGAGAGCGAGCGAGCGAGCAACCGAACCGAATCCATCGGTGCAGTCATCAGTCGGTCGAATCGGTCTAGGCGCGCGCGCGGTGCGACACTTTGACGCACGTGTACGGGGAAGAAACCGACCCGCGTTTGAGACGACGACGACGACGCACGCACGCGCAACGGGATGTCGAGCTTTACCATGACGGCTGCGGCGCCGACGATCGCCGCTCGGACGACTGCCGGGAGACGAGTGGATAAACCCGCGGGCGCGCGAAGCGCGGTTGGCGGTGCGCGAGGACGGGCGACGACGCGATTCGTCGCGGCGCGCGCAGCCGCGGCGCGAGGGATTGAGGATGAAGTGAAGATTGATCAGGCGCCGACGACGCTTCTGAGAGACGGCGCGGGTGAGGAAGGGGATGATTCCGCGATGCGCTCGAGGTTTGAGAAGATGATTCGCGCGGCGCAAGACGAGATTTGCAACGCCATCTCCGAGCTTGACGGTAAGAAGTTCCATGAGGACGCGTGGACGAGACCGGGTGGTGGTGGAGGTATCTCCCGGGTGTTGCAAGACGGTAATGTTTTTGAAAAGGCGGGCGTCAACGTTTCCGTCGTGTACGGCCAAATGCCGCCAGAGGCGTACCGCGCCGCCACCGGCGAAGAAGGCTCGGGCACTGAAATGATTCCGTTCTTTGCCGCCGGTATCTCGAGCGTTATGCACCCGCACAATCCTATGGCCCCGACTGTGCACTTCAACTACCGTTACTTTGAAACGGATGCGCCGAAGGGTGCCGCCGGCGCCCCGCGCGCGTGGTGGTTTGGCGGCGGTACGGATTTGACTCCGTCCTACATCTTTGATGAAGATGTCACGCACTTCCACCAAACTTTGAAGGATATCTGCGACAAGCACGACGCTGAGTTCTACCCGAAGTTCAAGCAATGGGCCGATGATTATTTCCTCATCAAGCACCGCGGTGAACGCCGCGGTGTTGGGGGTGTCTTCTTTGACGACATGAACGACCGCAGCAAGGACGAGCTCCTCGCCTTTGCCACCGACATGGCTGCCGGTGTCGTCCCGGCGTACGTCCCGCTCGTCGCCAAACACAAGGATGACGAATTCACCCCGGAACAACGCGCCTGGCAACAAATGCGCCGTGGGCGCTACGTCGAGTTCAACCTTGTCTACGACCGCGGTACCACCTTTGGCTTGAAGACGGGTGGCCGCATCGAGTCTATTCTCATGTCCTTGCCGCGCTACTGCGAGTTCCAATACGACCACAACCCGGCTCCAGGTTCTCGCGAAGAAGATGCCTTGGATGCCTTCAAGAACCCGCGAACCTGGTGCGCGTAAACAGGGAAGCCTAATCTTTTTCTTGCTTCCACGCGCGCTCTGCCTTCGGGCGTTTTTGTTCGCTCGATGATACCCGACGGTGAAGTCTTTGACATTTTTACCCGCCCGCCTCTCGCTCTGCGCGCTTCACCCTCAGCGTGGGCCAACAAGATTTTTCATACCTATCTGAAGTTTCTCCAATTCAATCGTCGTCGTCCCTCCCGTTCATTCGTTCGTTTGTTCATTCATCCAACCTCTTGATAAATCCACCGAGTGCAGCCTCTTCCCAATTCCATCTCTGGAAGGTGGAGGAGTTGACTCGATGGGACCCCTCGACGAAAAGCTTGATTCACGAACCGCCAAAACGTCTCGAAAAAAAATGAAATGGACACGAACCAGCCTAGGTTGATTTGGCGCGCCTGCGTTCCCTCGAACGGCATTCCGCGCCCACGCGTCGTCTGAATCCTTCCCGCGCCCGCGCGAACGGATCGAAAACGCGAAAGGAGTGTCTATTTGTGTTTGTGTGTGTTTGTGTGTCGGTCAACGCGCAGTCCAACGACGTGGTCGCTGCGCGAGGGTGACTTGGATCGTGAGACCGTTCAAAGGAATTCGTTTGAAACACGAACTGAGCGAACACCATGACGAACAGTGATTCCATCGTGGTGACTCCGGGAACGGAGTTGCCTTTTGCGTGTGCGTCTTCTTTTTTTCTTTTCCTGCTTTTTTTGTTTTGAAACTGCGCGCGCGAACGTCGTGGGGGTGGTTGGATTGTTGAGTTCTTCTACTATAGCTGGATCGATCGATGACCGAATTTTGAGCCGGGCGAACGAGCGAAGTAAGACTGACGAGGCGTGTGTGTCTTTCGCGTCGCAGTTGAACTCAGAAAGCAAATTTCCTCCGAGCTGACGCTCAAGAACCCGACCAAGGAGAGGCAAGCTTTCAAGGTGAAGACGACGTCTCCGAAGAAGTATTGCGTCAAGCCGAACACAGGCATCGTTGAGCCAGGTTCTAGCGTCAAGGTGACGGTTGTCATGCAAGCACACCGCGAAATGCCGGCTGATTTCGCCGCGTGCAAGGATAAATTCTTGATCCAAGCGACGGCGAGTGGTGAAGCAACGGATATGGCTGAGTTGTTTTCCAGACCAGACCAAAAGATCAATGAGACGCGACTCCGCGTGAAGTATGTGACGGGCAACAAGCCGGCCACCGTGCCTGAGGAGTTGCCGCCGCCGCCGCCGAACGAGACGGATTCGGAACAGCGGGCTCGCTTGCAGCGCGAAGTGGCGCTGTTACAAAACCGCAACAAAGTGTTGGCCAATGACTTGAACATGGTCATGAAGAAAACGGGCAAGAACATTGTCAAGGGATTCACATTGCTCCACATTCTCCTCACCGCGATCCTGGCCTACGTTCTCGGTCGATATTTGTAATTTGACACCTCTTTAGCCTGTTAATAACCACTTCGTCACCGTGCGCGATTTGGGTGCGAGGAGCGTAAACGAGACGGCCGAGCGTTTTCATTTGATTTGGGGTGCTCAATGCAAAGATAACATTACAAAACTTTTTTGTTGCGTGCGGTTCAATACATAAATTACAGTCCAAGCTGGACGCGTGATTCGCCTTGGGAGATGCCCGGAACATCGTCATCCTCATCCTCATCTTCCTCACTTCCTCTAGTACCCCCGAAAGTTTCTGGAACAGAGGTGTCTATCAAACCAGTTTCATCGCGCATGCGCTGCATGAAGTACTTGAAAGACTCGAATTGGTATGGTGAAAAGAGCTCGGCGTTGAATCTCAAAAAGGTGAAACACGCCATCGGAGGGAGCATGGTACCTTCGCGCCACATTTTTTCGTCGTTGCCCTCACCGGCACAGTTTCTGATGATCCTGTCGTACGCAGCCTGGTCGAATCGACAGAGGGCGTTTTCGCCGGCGAATGGAACGCTGTATCGTGCGCACGCCGATCTAATCTGCCTGAGTAAACCTTCCGGCCCGCAGTGACAGTACCACGGATGGTCGCTGTCAGCCATCTCGACACACGTGAAGTTTAAGCGCGCATCGTGCTTCTTGCATATTTTCACTATTGGTGCGTAACCGTCGCGCTCGGGGACAATCTCTCCCGCTCGCGTGTTGAAGTACCCGGCGGTGAGCTCGGCGGCATGAGACCTAACGTTGTACCACCAATGAACTCCCGCACATTTGATTGCCAAGGTGACTCCAGTTCGATCAAAAACACGCTTGGCCATCTCGAGCATACGGTCTCCGTGCTGCACCAGCTCACCCGAGTACCACGACAGGAAAAATAACCCATAGTCTGTGTCCCAACTGCCGCCGTCGTAACGGAAAAAGCCCGTCTCAAAGGGGAGGTTACAGTAGCCTCCCGTGTCGTGAGGACCCGACCCACCCCACTCAATGTGGCCCGCCTCCGAGGCAGCGCGAGCCAGGGATACCAACGCACGCTGATCGTAGCACTGAAACTCACCGATACCAGGGAAACGCCACTGAGACGCCTTTTGGGCAAATTTATTCTCTGGGTACGCTGGATACCGCAACTCTCCGCAAGGTCCGCACCCCACGGCGATCTCAGTCACGGTCGTTCCGAGGTAAGACTTGAAAGTCTTCCTAAAGCTAATCATGAAGTCCTTGTACGTGTTCATCGGCGTTCGACCAGCCAGCGTGGACGCGTTGTCTGCCCAAAGCGATATGCACTCTGGATTGCGGTAACCGTATTGGTCGGTGAAGAAGAGGTCTGGATCCTTGTCGCCCGCTTCGAGGACCCATTCCGGAAGTGGAATCTCCAAAACGTCCCCGACGTTGGCTCCACACGCATGAAAAGACATGACCGCCTGCACCTTGAGACCCATCTCCCGTATCATACCGATGACAGTCTTGTACGCCTCCCAGTCGTACTTCTTCGGTCCGGCTCTCTCCACGATTCCCCACCACACGTCAATCATGACACCCTCGATACCAACGTCTTTGAGCGCCCGCAAACCGTTTTCCAACGTCTCTGGATCATTGACCTCCCCGTCATTCGTCACCACATTGAGAGGAAGCATGACGTACACGGGCACGGGTTTGCGCGCGTACTCTCGCTCAAAGCGTCCGTTTCCGTCGGCGCCCGAATCCGCGCGCGTCCTCGTTGCCCGTTGTCTCGCCGCCGCCGAAGTCTTCTCATCTCGTCGACCCATCTCCCGACACACCGCGATTCCCCGTCGTCTTATCCCACCATTTCTCGACGCCTGCGTCTTACTTCTCCTTGTGTGGTGGCAATTCCCTCGCGCCGAAGCGGACGACGCGTTCATAGCCGACGAGAGACAATTCCTCGTTGGCACGACGGGCGACGCGTTTCCCTCGTCCTCCGCGCGGCGGGTCACACCCGGAATCCACCGTCGTTCACACAAACCCTTCAAACACCACCACCGAGGCGCGCTCCCACGCCCACGGCCCGCAGAGAAAACGAATTGATGAAACGGACGCTGACTCCCCCGCCAAGTCTCTGCGCTGGCTAAGAGAGACGAACGAGTGAGCGGGTGCGTTCGATTCCAAACGAACGAACGAACGGGCGGGGCCACGAACACGAACGTCACGGATCGTCGCGGCTGGATGGATGGATGGATCGATCGACGGTCAACACTCGACGGTCAACACCGCGTCCCGTCGCTTCGTCGCTTCCTCCGTCGTCCACTGCGGACGGATGGACGGATGACGTCCACCGCGTCCCGCGCTCTTCCCCCAAAAAGATGAAATCTAGCGAGTGAAGAGTTAAAGTATGAGTATTAACACTCCTAGTGTGTGTGAGCGAGCGGTGAGATGGCCCCCCAAAAAAGCACGACGCGCGAAGAGAGAGAAAGAGAAGGGTGCGCGCGCGTAACGGCACGGCACTCGGCACTCGGCCCGCGCGTCGTGCGGCGACGGGGGACGAACGAAGCGATAGGTAAATGGTGGACCCGGGAACGGTGACGGTGATAGCGCTGTGCGCGTACGCTGGTTTAAAAGTGTCCGTCGTCGGGTACGCCGTGTACGCCTACGGGTGCAACCGAGCGACGCGAAAGAATTGCGAACGCGGGGGCGGGGCTGACGAGGACGACGGTGAGGAGGACGAACGGGAGGAGGTTGGACGCGAGCTCCCTGGGAAGATTGGGTCGGGTAAGGCGAAGGAGGCGTAAACGAGGCGCGGATGGAGGCGTAAAAGGGTTGGTCGAGAGAGAATTCGGACGCAGTCTCTCTCTCTCTCGAGGTTTGGACGAGTCCAGACGTGGTTCGCGGGAGGGAGAGGCGCCAGTGAGGTGAATCGGAACAAACCGAAGGGGACGACGGAACTCGTCGGTGCGTCGAGTAAGATGGATAATGTGTGTACAAGTTACGAGTTGTAACATCTAATGAATGGTATCTATGTATTTTCGTATGGTGCGATGCGCGTTGATCGCGCCGTCTAAGAGTCTTCGATTCCTACTTCTAAAATGTCGGACACCATGCGTTTGCGAAAGTATTCCATGTGCTTTTGGGAAAATGCGAGCTCAGCGTCGGAAGAGAGGTAGTCTGCATACTTGATCATGAAGACTCCGCAATCGCATCCGTTTTTTTGGAGGGGAATGTTCTTCGGGTAGTCTTCAATCCACTCGTCTGGGTCCCAGGTTTCGTCGAGCTTATTCTTCGCCTCGTCGATGATCCAGCTCTTGAGGTGCTTCACAGCCACCTCGGATTCTCCGAGGAGTGAGTCATAGTAACTGATACGTTTATTCTTGACGTCAATTTCAGCCAGCACCCAGTGCACAGATTGATGTATCGGGACGTAAATTCGATCGCACTTTAAGACGTCATACTTGAGCCTCTTCTTCAGCGTCCAGCGTCGAACGTTGGAGTATTCATAACGACCGCCGTCCTGATAAAGTTTGTTGATGAAGAATGTGCTAAAAAAGTGGAATCTTGGCTGTGTTTCACCCTCTAGTCTCGCTTCAGAAGTGCGACGCGAAAGAAGTCCGATGGCAAAGTTGGCCACTTCATCGTTGAGCCACGCTCCCGTTCTCAGAGTGGCAATGTCTTTGCCCGTCACCTCGAGCGCTCCTTGACCCAAGAAAGAGCCCGCGGCTAGAATTTCTCGTGACGGCGCGTCGAAAGCCTCTTGCACGGCTTCAAGCTGCGCTTTCGTCAATGGTTTGAGGAACTTGCGAGCGGCGACTTCACGTTCACGCTTCGCCTTGAGCTCTTGTGCTTCCACGCTCAAACGTTCGAGTTGCTCTTCTAAACTGCTAGAAGTCGACGCCGCTAACGTCTCACTGAGTTTTGCTCTTCTCAACTTCAAAACTTCTTGCATATTGCGAATCGTCGCCGCGTGCTTCTCGGACAGTGACGGTTCGCGGCGCTCCTCTCCCTCGCGCGGGAGAGCACGTCTCTTCTCAAGCGCGGATCGCTGCGTTCGACCCGCTAAGGAATCATTTTCGTACGTCATAATCAGCGCTTTGTATCTTGAAAGAGAATCGGCGTCGTCCCATCGTTTCATGCTCACATACTTCTTGAGCGCTTCTCCAAAAATATTGACGCGTTCGAAACTCTTGAAAGTTGGCAAACTGCCGCTTGTCTCTGGAGCTCTCCGTCCATTTTTCTCTTCTAGCGTGCCTATGCGGTCCTGAAACGAGCTATTCGTACCCCCCATGTAGTCAGATCGGCCTCTGAATACTTCCGCACCGTTTCTATGGAATGAATCAACAGCAGTGCTAAACGTAGCAGAAGTTCGTCTCCACGTGTTTTCAAAATCCCTCCTAGCTTCTCTCCCAAACGCAGTCGTTCCAGACAAGGCTTTGTCCCTACCCACACCGATCACCACGTCACCGTTGAGCCGATCGAGTAAACCTTGCCTCCTCGGTGGGGTTGCGTACGGGTGAGCGCGCGTGTACGCAAGACGCTCGCTCCAAGGACTCGACCTCTGAACGGGAGCTCTCGCGAGCGCACCGCCCGGCGTGAGGACGGGAGTGGAGAAATCAACCTCGTGAACCGCGCCAGACGCACGTCCGTAAGCGCTCTCAACCTCTCTGAGTCTAGAAGGTCCCGCCGGCGTCGAACCTGGCCCAAGATGTGCGAGCAGAGGCTCGATGCGCCCTTCGCCCGTGCCGAGGCGAGGGTGACCTAGTATGTCGTCGCAAACGCTCTTGGATGGAGTGTCCCGCAAAGCGTAGGTTGACATCAGTGCGCGCGCGTTCACACACCAGCGGCTCGCTGGTGCTTCAGCGACTATCGTGTGTCTACGAGTGCGGCACGTGGACATCCGCGCGTTCAAAAGGTTCAAACGTTGTTGGCGTGGATGAGTCTTACTTACGCTTTAAGTTTCATACTTGAATTAAAAGGCAATCGCAAATATGGTATATGCACACGAAGTCATCATAGTTTATAGGTCATAGATAATCACACTGGATAATCAAAGCTTAAGTCTGTCGCGGATAACTTCAGCGATGGAGTCTTCACCCGGGCCAATATCCTTGAAAGCGTCCAAAACTTCAACAATTGTGTCTTGTCTACGCTTCCACTTGGGACTTCCCTTCTTGACGCCAGTGCTACTGAAGGTACGGAGAACATCAACAGCGACAGACGGCGCCAAACCAGTCAAAAGGAGGGCGGCGAGGTTGACATCAGGCTCAGGCTTTTCATCGTCCTTCTCGACGCCTGGACGGGCACCGAAGCCAAGGCTTGATCGTCGAAGAATACTCACTTGCTCTTCGATTTCCAAGCCTGCATAAATAATTTTAGCAACCTTCGCGTTACGTTTGGCGACAACACGAAGGATTTCGACTCCATTGTACACAACACTTCGCAAGTAGTACGGGAGGACAAACTCTGTGACACCAACCATTCTACCCGGTTCAGACATGTTGACCAGGCCGATGGCGGCTTCGTTGTCTCTAAGTCTCTCAACCATGATGTCTATGAGGGTTGCCGCACGCGTGGTTTCAAGACCCATGAGAGCTTCAGCAGCACGAGTATCCTTAGCTCTCCAGAGTGCGGCTAGCGCAGCGGCAGCGGCTTCAAGGTTGGAGGCACCTTGAAGGATAATGGTCGCAGCAATAGGATCATCATCTTGGGAAACTTCCGAAACGAACGCATCAGTTTCGCCCGCTTCGAGTCGCTCTTGCAACTTCAAGGTGCGTTCATCCAGGGAACCACCCATTCGCTTCGCCTCCGCGTCCGCCTTGGCTTTGGCTTCCGCGTCCGCCTTGGCTTTGGCCTCCGCCTCCGCCTTGGCTTTGGCCTCCGCGTCCGCCTTGGCTTTGGCTTCCGCGTCCGCCTTGGCTTTGGCTTCCGCGTCCGCCTTGGCTTTGGCCTCCGCGTCCGCCTTGGCTTTGGCCTCCGCCTCCGCCTTGGCTTTGGCCTCCGCCTCCGCCTTGGCTTTGGCTTCCGCCTCCGCCTTGGCTTTGGCCTCCGCCTCCGCCTTGGCTTTGGCTTCCGCGTCCGCCTTGGCTTTGGCTTCCGCCTCCGCCTTGGCTTTGGCTTCCGCCTTGGCAGCCTCAGCTTCCTTCTTGGCCTTGGCAGCCGCATCAGCTGCAGCCTTCGCCTTAGCAGATTCTTCTGCCTTACGCTTAGCTAATTGAGCCTCCTTCTTCTTGGCTTCTTCAGCAGCCTTTTTCGCTCGCTCAGCGTCGGCCTTTGCCTTCTCTTCAGCCTTGCGTCGATCTTCTGCTTCACGTTCTGCGCGACGCTTTGCTTCAGCGGCATCCTTTTCAGCCTGCTTTCTGGCTGCTTCCTTCTCCTTATCGGATCGCTGCTTTTCCTCTTGAGCACGCTTTGCAGCCGCCTTAGCTTCCTCATCAGCCTTCTGCTTGGCTCGTCGGGCTTCTTCTTCTGCTTGCTTGGCCTTTGCTTGAGCTTCCTTTTCCGCTTGTTCTTTTGCTCGGCGCTTCTCCTCAGCTTGACGGCGTGCCTCTTCCTCTTGCTTCTTGGCATTCTCCTTGCGTGCGAGTTCTGCCTTGCGAAGGCTGTCTTCCTCTTCCTCTGCTAACCGTTTCCGACGCTCAGCAAGCGCTTGACGTTCAGCCTCAGCCGCCTCCGTAGCCGCGCGCAGCTCCTCAGCACGCTTAGCGGCTTCAACAGCTGCTGCTTGTCTCGCCTCTTCAAAGCTTGAGGTGGATTTTTCCGCGAAGAGAGCCTCACGCTCTTCAGAGTTCGCAAAGAAGCGACGCTGATCCTCATTTGAACGGAGAGAAGCTTCAGCGTCGTTCCGGTTGAGAGTTTCAGCGTTCCAAGCGAGACGGCGGGCATCAATTTCTGCGATAATCGCAGCAAGTTCAGCTTCGAGTTGCTTGATTCTCATCTCAGCCACCTTTCTGCGAGCATCCTCTTCTTCGCGAAGAGCTCTTTCAGCCTTGACGGCTGCATCGGCTTCAGCGCAAATAGATGCATGTTTCTCATCTTCAGCATGCATGCGCTGCTTCTCCTCGGTAACAGTTCGCTTAATTGACATTTGAGAATCAGCACGGCGACGCTTGAAGTCATCGTAGCTCTGGGCAGCCGCCTTTTCAAGGTTTTTAAGATCAGTGATGAGAGAGGCAAGTTGAGCCTCCATTTCTGAAATCGATGCGTTGAGATTTTGTGCGAGATCATCAATGGCTCGAGGTTCAGCCGCCGCAAGACGACGGGCATCTTCCTTGCCTTGCCGTTCTTCCATCATGAGTCTGAAGCCTGCGCGACGTTCCTCTTCAGCATCCTGAAGTTCTTTAATTTTGCGCGCAAACTCTTCGATTTCTTTCTCCTTAGCATCCATTCGGCGATCAAAGTCATCACGACGCTGCCTTTCTTCAGCTTCCTTGGCGGCAAGCATTTCAGCTGCTTGCTTGCGTCGCATCTCCTCTTGGGTTTGCAGGAACTCCTCTTCAGCTTGAAGCTTTTCTCTGAAATCCTCCAAAATATCCGGTAGTTCTTGGCGGAATCGAGCTCGTCGAGCATCTTCCTTCGTGATAATGTCTTCGTCGATCACCTTTTGATCGGCAATCTTCTTGTCGACAGCCTTTCTACGAGCGTCCTCTTCTGCGCGTCGAACAGCTTCATCACGAACCATCTTCTTGAGGTCTTCACGCATCTTCTGGAGCTTGGCATCTTCACTCATTCGGAGAGAGGCATCTTCCGCACGGAGACGTTCATCTTCAGAAAGAGCAGCTTCTCGTGCGCGGCGGAACTCAGCAACTCGTTGAGCTTCAGCTTCAAGCGCCGACCTGGCGGCGGCTTCGGCTTCACGACGGCGTCTTTCCATATCTCGCACGAAATCATCAATTTCTTGACGCTTGCTGTTCATTTCGTTGATGTGATCCTCTCGTCTGCGCTCTTCCTGAGATAGAAGATCATCTTCAGCTCGTTGTCGCACAACCATGTCCGCCTTGAAGGCTTCGCGTCTTGCGAGCTCGTCGGCCCAGCGAGCATCTTCTTTGGTGATGAGCTTCGCGATACGCTCTTCTTCAGCGAGTCTGCGAGCATCCTCTTCAGCGATCTTCTTTCTCTCCGCTTCAGCCGCGACGCGCGTTGCGTCTTCAGCAGCCTTTGCTCGTGCATCTTCGGCGCGGCGGCGTTGTTGCTCTTCGGCTTCACGACGTTGGGCTTCGGTTTCCCAATCCTTACGACGTTGATCCTCGCGAGCTCTCGTGCGAACTTCTTCTTCTTGGCGACGACGAAGTTCTTCCTTTGAACGCGCTTGGCGATCCTTTTCAGCAAGGAAGGCTCTTTCGAGAGCATCCTTACGCATACGAGATTCTGCATCTTGTTGGCGGCGCTTGGTATCGGCTTCTTGTCGCAAGCGTTGCTCCGTCTGCTCAAGCTCGCGCAAAGCAATATCAGCCTTCTCACGACGACGGTTTTCAGCCTCGATACGCGCTGCTTCTTGTCGTGCAGCCTCTGCAGCTGCGGCATCAGCCTCGCGTCGTCGACGTTCTTCCTCTTCACGTCTTCTGCGCTCAGCTTCAGCCGCGTCAGCCAGATTCTTTCGCGCTTGCATTCTGCGCTCCTCCTCTTCCTCTCGTTGACGCTGCTCTTGGATCTTCAGCTGCTCTTTGTTGATCATGTAATCGACATGGCGAGAATCTTCGGTCGTACGGCGCAGAACTTCTTGCGAGTTGAAGATGAGGTTCGCCTTTTCTTGCTCAGTTTGGCGACGCGCCTCTTCTTCCTGCTTCGCCTTTTCGGCTCGAGCAAGCTCTTCCTCCTTGCGCTGCTGCGCAACTCGGCGATCGTCCTCCTTAGCTCGTCGTTGGTCTTCCTCTTCTCTCGCAACACGAGTGGCTTCATCGTACTGTCTTCGGCGAGCCTCTTCAGCTTCTCTTTTTCTGCGTTCATTTTCGGCGGCAGCTTGAGCTTCAGCTTCGATACGCTTGCGACGTTCATTCTCTTCGGCAATTTTGCGCTTTTCGCCCTCTTCAATCATCTTGATCTCTTCGAGCTTCGCACGACGGCGGACATCGGCATCAGCAATTTTACGTGCTTCCTCAGCATTTAAGCGAGCGATTTCTTGCGAATGCTTTTGTCGACGCGTTTCTTCGCCATCCTTAAGACGGATTCCGAGTTGCTTGAACTCTTCGAGTTCGCGACGCTTTGCTGCAAGATCTGTATCCTCAGACTTGCGTCTATCAGCTTCAGCTTCCGCCGCCGCGCGCATGTCTGCCTGCGCGTTGGCAGCACGAATTTCCTCTGCTCTGAGAGCAGATTCCATTTCTTGCTTGCGACGAGCGGCATCATTTTCGGCGGCGATTCGCCTGTCCTTCGCTTCATTCTCAAAGCGAAGAATATCGTCCTTGAGAGCCTTGATGGCAGCCTCAGCCTCAGATCGACGTCGGTCTTCGTCTTCACGCTTTCGGCGCTCCTCATCCTCTTGGTCTCTAAGCTTGCGAGCAGCTTCTTCACGGCGGCGTTCCTCAACAGTTTGACGATCCGCTTCCTCGCGCTCCAGGCGAGCACGCTCATCATCAACCTTTTGGCGAATCTCTTCGAGAGCGTTCGCTCGGCGCGCATCTTCTTCATCTTGAAGACGACGCTCGGCGTCCAACTCGCGAGCGTGCTCGTCATCCCAAGCCCGGCGACGAGCTTCCTCCGCAGAGCGATCGGCGGCGAGAGCATCACGCATGCGTTGGAGTTTCGACTCGGCTTCGGATCGACGACGGTTTTCTTCGTCTTGTCGACGAGCTTCAGCATCCATTAAAGCGCGCATCTCAGCTTCAAACCGCGCTCTGAGCTCACCCTCCTGGCTCCTCGCCGTCTCAAAGGCGTTTTTCGCGTTCGCGAGATCGTTCTCACCCTTTTTACGGCGAGCCATGATGGCTTGCTGAAGACTGGTGATATCAGACTTGCGCTTGCTGATTTCGTCCTTCAATTTTGCAACGGTGACTTCTCCTTGATCTTCAATATCCTTCAGAGCACCCTTCTGCGTTTCAGTGATGGTCTTGATCGTGATGACTTCTTCTTCGTACAGCGCCTCACATTCGTCATAGAGCTTGTTGATTCGATCTTGTTCCTTTGCACGGCGTCTATTCTCTTTAAGTCGCATCTCATTTTCATCTTCAACCGCCTTGCGGAGAGCCTCTTCTGCCGCTTTGCGACGTGCATCTTCTTCCTTGCGTCGGCGCCTCTCTTCCGCGTCGATGCCTTCATGATACGCAGCATCTGGTAGTTGTTCTCTTTGACTCTTCATACGAGTGCTGACCTTTTCTCGCGTGACGATTTTCGTCGTCTTTGTGCGGCCGTCTACGCTGTACATGACAGACGTCGACACCGTTCCCGCGGCTTCACCGATAGAAGACGCAACTTGGCGTATCTTTACCGGCTTCATTTCAAGCAAGTGAATGAACATGTAGACGATGAATGCAATAAAAGCGCCGATGATACTCGCGTATTCCATATTCACGACGTAGGTGTAAAGAGCAGCGTTGCCGGAGAAGGAACCAGCCTCAATCAGGTAAGAGATACCAGAGATGAGAGAGAGCAAGTTTGGAGCGGCGGCGACAAGAATCGCGATCATCGCGCGCGGGTTCACCCCCTTAAAAAACCAGTACGGCCCTTTCGGGTCACGTGTTTGCATCATCTTGCGAGAAAGCTTACCCGCTCGCATGAGCCAGAAATCACACAAGATGACACCGAGAACTGGAGAGACCAACAGAGAACCGACGCCGATGATCCACGAAGCCGCCGCAACAACTTGTTGCCACATCAGTTGCATCGGGGCAAAAAGACCGACAGCGCAAGTGATGATGAGAGCAGCTTGCTTAGAAGAGATAGTACCACCGAGATAGTTCTTTGTCTTGGCCCACGGAAGCGAGAACTCTTGCATGTACTCTTGAGGGCCAACGACATTGGCAGCGCTATTCGTCACAAGAGACGCGATAGCAATCGATGCGAAGAGGATAGGCTTCGGAGCTTGAGCCATGGCAGCAGCAACGACTGCAAACATACCGGAAAGCAATGGAAGCCAGAAAAACTGGCCAATGGGCGCAGTTTTTGAGCCCTTAATGTGAGCGGTGTAATCCGGGTAAACACTCGCCAGCGTGACCCAGACCCCAACCATGAGCCAGGCATGCTTCCAAAACTCTGCTGGAATAGCTCCTGGCAAACCTTCGGCGACAAGCGAAGCAACAGCCGTTTGCGGAATACCCTGTCGCAGAGACCAAGCGATGAAACCAGCGACGAGAGCCAACACGGTTTTGCCGGAAGTTAACAGCCTCGACGACGGAACCGTGCGCAGCGAGATTGCGAGCTGCACCAACCAGAACATGGAGTAAGCAATAGCGCGTGCTGGCACGGTGGTGAGACCGACATTCACAAATGTCTCCTGGAGTAAAGCAAACACGGCTTCACCACCAACTAGAGTCTGCACCGCGTACAAGAGAAATCCGAGAGTTGCTCTGCACGCGTCGGCGAATTCAGCCCCCCAGATACCAAAGCTCGAACGAGCGAGAATGGGCATGTTGAGCTCGTACTTGGCTGCTGGATAACCGATCGCGGAAACGAACGGCATGGCCATGAACGTACCCACGGCTGTCGCGGCGGCCAACAGGTACCATGGCAATGGAGCCAGCGTGTGCAAATCCCACCGAACAAATCCAAACGGAACAGAGTAAACCACCGCGCACGTCGCGAGCGCCGCCCAAAGCGACAACTCTTTCCCGCGTTCAATCGCATTCTCATCTGTTGTCGGGGGAATAATCAAATCCTCGTCTCCCGGCGCGACCTCAAAACCTTCGTCGTCTTTATCGTCATCACCCGTTTGATCAGCATATCCCAAACCCACCGCTCGAGTCGACATCGCGCCGCGTCCACGCCTTCCTTTCGCGCCTTCAACGACACATCGTCCCTCTCTTTCCGCATCCACAATCACCGCGCGTCTTCTTCGCACCCGCGCCGCGACTTGGCTTCCATCCCTCACGCCCTCTGCGTGGAGTGATCGTCGATTCGTTGTTCTCAAAGAATTCCTCTTCGTTTCCAACCCCCGTTGATTCCACGACACCGACGACGATGATCCGGTCACCACCGATGAGCGCATCGTCGTCGCGGGCATCGCGCGTGCGGTTCACGTACGATTCGCCGTCGTCGTCGTCTTCTCCGACGACGTCGCACGTCTCACGCTCCGCGCACTGCCGCAAACGTTCGCCAATCCATCGGGAATTGCGAACATTCGCAATTTCGCATTTCGAATTCCCGCTCGCGCGCCCAGATCCCCGTCGGACCACCGGGTTCGGCCGCCGTTCGGACGACGAAACCGAAACCGTACCGATCGAACCATTTGATCGGCATTTTGCATCGATCGATTGATTGATCGATTGATTTTTAGACCGATCGACGAAGCCGTCGGGATCGATGGATCGATGTCGATCGAGGATACGATTGGTGGACTGGACGAAGTTCACGAATCACGAACTGTCGATCGACGTAAGGGTCGTGGGAATGGAACCGATCCGCGAATCTTCTTTCGGTCGAGACCGCCCGACACGGTGAGTATGGATCCAAAGGTGGAAATCGCGGTCGAACGCGACGAGGACGAAGCGAAAAAGTACCGATCGATTCGATCCACACCGATCAATCAATCACGACGAGGGTTCGCGGCGAACGGGTCGGCGCGTCGACGACCGGAAAAGATGGCGCGCGGAACGCTCATGACGACGACGACGGCGGCGACGATGGGGACGCGAGGAGGCGTCGCGACAACCTCCCGGACGCAGCGATGTTCCGTCGTCACGCGCGCGGCTGGCGCCGCCGCGGCGAAGAAGAAGAACGGCTCTACGGACGGACCCTACAAGGCGCGAAACGAGTTTACCATTCCGTCCGCCGATGCCGGGGTTCGCGCGAGGTTTGAGAGCGAGATGCGCGATCGAGAGACGCTCGCGCGCGAACTCGGCGCGGTTGACGCCAAACTCGTCGTGCTGTCGAACAAGGAGTTTGCGTTTGAACAAACGTGGACGAGTAAAGAGGCGTACGAGGCGTACATGAACCACCCAAAGAGACGCCGCAGCCACCTGGCGGTGGGGGTGTACCAGCGCCTGCCGGCGGACAAGTGGAGCGTTCCGGATAACTTCACCCCGGTGACGCGGGATTGAGAACACACACTTGGATTAGGGTGATGACGGCGACGGCGACGATGAATGCTCGAATGTAATATGATTTTCCGCAGTCTTGTGAACACCGCCTCGATTCCACTCGGTGCATGCCCAGTCAAGACTCTTGACTGAAGAGGCCCTCTTGAGAAGCCCACAACACCATGATGAATTTTAACTCAATTTCGAATCGCCACGACGCCTCAGACCCCATCGCGTCGAGACTCGTCGTCTGTACCACGGGCATTCAAAGAGACTCGAAGCACCGTTCGTGTGCGCGTCACCGTTCGTTTGAACGCGACAAAGATGGCGTCCCTAGCGCGCGCGAGGCTGTTCAAGCCGCGCAACGTGGATGAGAGTGAGCCTCTGCTCGCGAGCGCGGCTCGGAAGCGGCTCGGCCGAGGTAAACCTTGGGCGCGCGCGTCGTTCGGCGCGTTGATAGTGGCGCTCGGTTGCACATTGGGATGGATCGGTGCGACGGATCCGCGTGGATTGTACGTCGGCGTCGTCGCTCGTATGAATCAAGCGCTCGGGACTCACACGAGGTCCATCACTTTTCGAGTCTTTACGTGCGGGATCCCCGAGGCTATTTTCAACGCGCACATTCCGTGGCCAATCTGTCGCGTTAAACTCGTCGGTTGTCCTGGTGGCGGCGCGAGCTGTTATCATTGGAGGTACGCCAAGGGTCTTGAGATGACGCCGCTGTCGGACAAAAGAGACGTGTGGGAGTTGACGACGGATAAGTTTGGCACGGGCGATGTTTTTGGATTTGCTGTCATCGAGGCGGGATGTAATGTTGCAGACGAGGCGGCATGTACCGCCGGCCGTGATGGAAAGTGTAAGGATGACAATATGTGTGACCACCGCTACGACTCTGGTATGCAGCGCGCGACGACCCACAAGCACGCAAACATTACGTGTTGGGCGGAAAATGCGCCGAAAGATCGAGGCTACAGATGCGCGTCCCATTCGCCTTTTTTCAACTTGCAACACGGTCAAGATAAATGTTTTCGCAAGATGGGCGAATGGTACAACCGAATCGTTCCACCAAAAACGAGCGTGGTGTCTTTTGTTTGGGGTACGTGCCTACACGAACCGACGGGTGCTGACGGGCTATGCGCCGCAGACGCGCCGGGCTTGTGTACTCTTCTGGATACCGTCGATCCCAGTGGAGGCATCATACAAGCCCCGTTGGGACAGTGCTCTCTCCCAGACGGTTCAGACGCGGACGGCATAGCGTGTAAAATTACGCACGCCGCTCCAAACAGCAAGGAGTACTCAGTCGAAGGCAGCTGCTGTCGAGGCTCGTGCTGCGCCGATGGCAACGTCTGTTCCACGACAAACAAGCAATGTCGTCCAATCGCAAGCATGTTGACGGAAAATACCGCGATGTGTAGCGATCCGTGGTATCCGCAAACGTACGGTGTCTGTACGCAAAGTTGTGGCACGGGAAACGGTGACTGCGATGACACCTGTCTCGCCGCTCAAGCTTCTGGTCTTCAGCTCGATTGCACTCCAGGAACGACAGGGCCCACCGCCTGCAGATGCTCGAACGTCGGAGGACACACCGCGAATGAATGCCAAAACTCAGCCAATCCGGGCTACAAATGCTGTACGTGCAAGTCGATTCGTAGGCCAAAAAATCAAGGAAATGGTTGGGGAAAAGGCGGTAAAAATATACTAGCGCAAACCGCAATAAGCTGAAGAAAAACCGCAATTAGTTTTGTACATGTCATGTCATGTTGCTGTTGTGATATATCTACTAAAATCTAAGCGCCAATCTTGGATTTGTACAGATCGAGAAAGATTTGCGCCCCCCAAAGAGGAGAACCGTTCGCTCCTGTCGCCGGTGTAGCGACTGACATTGCTGCATCCAAGGACTCAGGATCCGTCGCCTGCTCGGGCGAGAGCAACAACATCGTGAGACCGACACAGATGAAGATCGGGGCGAGAATCGCGCTCGCTAGAACGGCATAGATGACAGACACATATTCCTGGCGCGTCAAAACGCCGGACGTATCTCCCATCTGTCTGTTGAAACTTTGCCACTCGAGCTCGATGAGCACGTCGAGGAACCACGACGTCTCGTTTTTATCGGGCGGGCACAGGGTGTTGTAAAACATGTTCGCCGCGGTTTCCTCCGCCAGACGCTCCCATTCTTCTTCCATCTCTTCAACTGTCTCGTAAAACTCATCCATGGATTGGTTTCCCGGCTCTGGATCGGTGCGAAAGTCGAGCCTATCTTGACGACTCACGACCAATCCACTTTGGTCCACCTTGTATGTCGTCCTACCAAAGACTCGACACTTTTTATCCCGAGCTTTTTCCTCATCCTTTAAAGGATAACCAGGAGCGAGCTTCTCGCCAAATTCACCCTCCACAAGACGTCTGACTGCGCCATCGTGCATAGAATCCAACATCATATTACTCATCTTCCTGCCAAACTTTGCGCCCTCCCACTCTGCAGTCCACTGTATGAGCAAGACTCCTGGCTCAACGCAAGACGCGCGCCGACTCGTCATCTTAAATTCCGTCAACGA
>Ga0181591_10001777_pt1 | contig 18628 bp, 22 predicted proteins | sample 071ome_33_FD_133757 | JGI IMG/M metagenome (GOLD analysis project Ga0181591, IMG submission 133757) | Coastal salt marsh microbial communities from the Groves Creek Marsh, Skidaway Island, Georgia - 071412AT metaG (megahit assembly) | ecosystem: Environmental > Aquatic > Marine > Intertidal...
ATAGTCAGGATCAACAGGCTCGCCAGTGTTAGAAAAGATAAAATTGTGAGCGTCAATGTACGCCGCAGGTACATAATACATTCGTGATAAATCTTTAGTTTGTCGATCTCCGATTTCTCCAAGCTCTGTATTGAGCGCATGCCAGAAATGTCGTATTTCTTCTCTCTCAACTCGGCGTGTAAGTTCGAAGACGATTCGAAACTTCGGTAGGTCGACTGTACTGCTTGCTGTAGAATAACAAACATAGTTGTAATTGTGAAACTTAGAAACAAGTAGCTCATCTAGAGGATAGCCTCCCGTGTCGAAATCATCTACATCGACAGCAGCCCACTTGCCCCAATATTCAACATTATCATTTGAACGGGTTGTGCCAGTAGTATATATCGCTGGGCTGATTAGAGAAGCAGTCTTTTTTGTTTCAGGAATTTTCGACAGCGAATAAAGCAAGTCTTTGAAATCAGACCATGACTTCAGGGAGACTTGCTTGTGAGTTTTGTTATCGAATCGATTCTTGAAAATCGTCAGTTCAGTTTTCATATCATCCAAAGAAACTTTCAAGTGATGCTCTAGGTTCTGCTGACCAACCAACTGCATTGAGAATTGGCTCTAGCGGATCAAGGAATGTCTTAACAAACATATTATCATAATCTACCGCATTATGCAACCCTAGCTCTTTTGGTAACTGACCAGGAAACGCTACCACGTTTTCTTTGATTCTATTTGGCTGTTTGAGATAAAGAAACTTAATCTTCTCGCCGTCTTGAATCAACTCGTATTTGTCCTGTAATCCTTGTTGAGTAATATAGTGATTGTAGAGTAGCGAGCCGCGAACATGGATCGGAGTGCCTTTGCTGTAGATACTGTGCCGATCTTTCCACTTCGTAATCTCAGAGACACCGCGCGGAAACGCAATTTCTTCGGGCGCGAGAGTCTTGAACTCACTCTTGAAGTTTGCAATAAACTTCTGAGTATCAGCTTCGGTACCTTCAATAATAACACGAAACACTTGCTTAAACACATCACGCACAACTTGTGGTGTGCTAGACTTGACAGCTTCAATGCCCATCATCTTTAGTTTAGGCGTAGCATAGCGAACGCCTTCGTTATCATGAACATTCAGAATGTAGCGCTTCTTCGCCATCCAAATGCCACGATCAGCAATTGCTTCTCGCTTCATCACCATACGATTCTCGTATGCGTTGGTATCTTCTGCTAGCTTTGCATATGCATTCGCAATCTTTTGCTCAAAGTGTTCTGCGACTTTGCTGAGAAAGTTAACAGGATTGGCAGGCTTGTGCAGAGCAACCAGCGGTGCGAAGTTAATGTATACCGAATCGGTATCGATTGCAATCACATAGTCGTCTTTGGTACCAAGAATCTCTTGCATTTCTGCATTCACCGCAGCCTCTGCAACCTTGATAGCGCGCTGACCGTTTGTGGTCACACCTTCTGCAATCTTCTGATCGAAGTAACGAAAGTATTTGTTCGCTAGCGCACCATAGAGACTGTTCATGAGAATCTTGATTGCCATCTGCTGATTGTCTAGCGTAGCAATTTCATTCTCAAGTTTCTTTGTAGGCGCGTTCTCGTACTGCTGCTTGGCGTCAAGCATGCTTCGCTTGATGCTTACACGGTCGTCATAGAATTTACGAATGACATTTGGAATAATGCCTTCGAAATCTTTTCGGAACATAGCACCATTTGCGCACTTAGTTGTGTCCGCATTCTCTTCGTAGCACATCGTCTCGGGCGACATATTATATTGCACGATGATGTTCGGATACAGAGAGTTTAGATCGAACGAAAGCACCCAGTCATGCGCACCGACCATCGGGTCTTTTACATAACCACCAACAATCTTACCAGCATCGTGATCAATAGGCGGCTTGCCAGGAATCACAATATTCTTCTGAATCAACTGGTTGTAGATGATCGAATCCCAAATGGCGGTCGTGCCAAATGTCTCTTGATAGTTTGTCTTGGCTTGATACGCCATGGTCATTGCTAGAGAAATAAGCCCCATCTTCTCTTCGAAACGATCAACAAGCTCAACGTCTTTGATGTTATAGTCAATAAACTTTTGAAAATCATGCTTGTACAGAGAATGTAGCGAACCGTATTCGTCATACGATAGCTTGCGCTCACCTAGCACAACATGTGCAATGTGGTCAAGTTTATATGATTCTTGCTCGCCCCAAGTCTGCTTGCCAAACTTTTTGAAAAGATCCAGATAGTCTAGCTGTGAGATACCTTCAAGATCGTATGCAATCTCAGTGCCGTTGATCATGCGAATCTCGCGCTCGCGCACGAGCCCCCACGGAGAGAACTTCTTGATCGCCTCAAAGCCTAGTACTTGCTGAGCCCGATTGACCAGATATGGAATATCGAACATCTTGCTGTTCCAGCCAGTCAGCACATCGGGATAGTTCTTTGCCCACCAGAACATGAATGACTGCAGCAGATTCTCTTCGTCAGAACAGTGATAGTATTGAATGTGGTGATCGTTCAGAGTCGGATCGTACTCACCCATGCCCCATACATGATAGAGCATCGACTGGTTCGACTTGACGGCAATTGAGATTACAGGATGCTTTGCTTCGTTTGGCTTTGGAAAGCCAGCGTCAGAAGCGACCTCGATGTCAATCGTGCAGACATTAATCTGATCACGATTAAATTTGATATCACGAGGAAACGCCTCGCCAATAAACTGAGTGACATAGTTTGTCTGCCCGTGGACAGAGAAGTTAGGCACACCTTCGTACTGCTTCATGAAATCCGCAGCTTCGGTCATGCTATCGAACTTCATGGGCTCGACAGCTTTACCAAAGAGTGTGTGATACTTGCCTGTAGCCTTTGGGCTCTCTACAAACAGAGTTGGTCCATAAGGAATTTTGCGCGCGACTGCTACGCCATCTTCGTAGCCGCGATATAGGATTTTGTTACCATAACGAAGAACATTAGTATAGAATTTCATCTTATAATGATATCACTTATTTTATACAATAGCAAGAAGTATCAGAACAGAAATCGTCGCAATCGTAACCCAACCTGCTTGCTCGTGAGTGAAGCCCATGAACAAGTCTTTTACTTTGTCGCCGATAAATTTAACCATGTTTGCCTCCTATTGATGATGCGGGCTTAGGGTGCCCGCGAACCCATGTGTTTACTACTGAATCGAAACCACTCTTGGCTTTTTCTCTTCAGGCAATTCAAGTTTCAGAAGAACATACAAAACACCGTCAGTATAAGACGCGCTGATAACATTCATATGCTCTGCAATCTTGAATGCTTTACGAAACTTCTTAGACGAAATGCCTTTGTGAATAAAGGTCAGAGGCTCATCATCACGCGCGCCGTGTTGCTCACCACTGATTAATAGATCAGTGTTGTGATGCTCGACTTTCAGTTCGTCTTTCGCAAAGCCCGCAGTAGCGATTTCAAGTTGATAAGTTTCATCGTCGTACTTGACGATATTATGGGGAGGATAGTTTTGCTGATTCGTGGTTTTGGTCAACAGTTCCATATCGCGGAACAGATTGTCGAAGCCAACAAAACGAGGTAGAGCAGCACCAAAAGGCGCGAGATCATGAGTAGTCATGAGTGTATCTCCTTAAATTAAGCAAGATTGAAGTGCGACCGAACCATTCGCATCGCACATCTATTTATACACTATATGACTTACAATGTCAAGACTTATTGCCGATATTATATTTCGGGCAAAGTTCCCACTGGTCTTTTTCTTTATGAGAAATAATCTTGACTTGACGCAACGGCGCGCATTCAGCAACTTGCGCTTTGTCTACAATCTGCACCAGCCCCCAATCTGCAAGCAGTGTAGCAATCGTATTGCGACGAAGAATATCAGCTTCTTCTAGATTCGACTTCTTACCATCAAGCAGAAACAACTCTTTAAAATGAACAATAAAGTATCGCCCCTGCTTGTGTAGAATATGGCAGGACTGAAATAGTTTATTCTCGCGACGCGATGCGACGCCCATTCTAGTCAATGTTTCGCGAACTTTGAGGAAGTCATCAGGTTGTGTCAAAGTCACTTCCAGCATATCTGCTGGCTTCCAAATTTTATTTTCTTCCACCTTTATAGATCCTTCTTTTTATTTCTCGACTCTATTGTGAAAATATATTAATTGTAGTTCTGTCATTTTCGTTAGAGTAATAAGAATGCCAAGAGTCATCTGATCGATAAAATCCTAATGCTCTATTTGGTTTCCATTCAACTTCTTTATAGAAATCAGTTTCACTGGAATATATTTTAGTACCACTACCAAAATCAGAAATATAAAGAACGACCGTAAATATTTTACACACCGCATCACGATGAGTTGGATAACTAAAACCTTTTCCCACATTGAGGTATTCAGTTTTAATTGTCTTCCGCGTAAAATCTTCACCAAGGGTGTTTGTAAATTCTAGATACCTGTCTCTAAGCTTTTCATGAATTGTTGTGCAGCCATGATCATCAAAGAAGAAATGTACTCTGTTATTTTCCTCTGCTTTTGGAAAATCAGTGAGAGTTTCTTTGATTAGATAGAAGAGATTTTCATCTAGAAAATCATCAATTATCCAATGTTTCCATGGTGTATCACAAACTGTTATTTTCATAATATACTAAGCTCTGATATCAAAAATCTACTTTCTTCCACCTTTGTAGATCCTTCTTTTTATTTCTACTAGTTGATCTGGTGAAAGGAGAGATAAAGCAGAACGGGCTTTTTCGTTGCTGTATCCATAATACTCCTTTACCGCTTCCACGTCATCGAAAGTCTGAGGCTTTTCCCATTTAGAGAATCGCTTTCGCTTTCTTACTGTATTTAGTAAAAAATGGAATTGTAACTTTTTATCAAGGTGATGGTATTGATTCATCACATTAGATGCGGCAACGGTATCAGGAAAGTATGACAGAGAACGATTTGTCAGAAAAGAGTTGTAAGCTTTCTCTTTCAAATCGTCATCCATGATGTCTTTCTTGTCGTAATTAATCGCGTTTACATAGTCAAATGGATTCATTACTTGAAGCTCACATTTGCCATGACTTCGGTCATACACGCAACAACATTTAGTTCATGATCAGCCACGAACGCATTCTTGTATTGATAATCTGCAAGAATCAGAACCAACTGAGGGATCGAACTTGGTTCGACATGATCATACATGTTATCATAAAGTTCGCGGAAGATTGACGACACATCAATATCAACATTCTGGGCAACCCAGCTTCGCATCTTCTTGAAGTCTTTGTCTTTCAGAGCCTTGAAAAGGATGCTATAGTTACCGGAAACGTCATTGTTGAGAACTGTAGTTTCTAGTTGCCCGCCAATAGAGTAGCGCTGACACTCATTGATCACACGGCGCCAGTCAGGAGCATGCTTCATAATCACTTGAGCAATCAGGTCTTTATTGAAAGTCACCTCTTCGGATTCAAGAATATGAATCAATCGCACAAAGAAATCTGCGCAAAGAGTCTGCATTTCTTTCTTGGTCGTATTAAACTCGTACACGCCACAGCGAGAGTGCAGTGGTTCGATGATACGATTCTTGAAGTTGCAAGTCAGAATGAATCGACAGTTGTTCGAAAACTCTTCGATAAAACCACGAAGAGCAGGCTGAGTCGATTGCGGATTTAGATAGTCTGCTTCGTCTAGAATGACAACCTTCAAATCACCACTGAGAGAAACAGTAGAAGCGAAGCGCTTGATCTTGCCTCGCAAAGTATCAATGTTACCCTCTTCAGAGCCATTGATCACAATGTAATCATAGCCTAGCTCGTCACACAATGCTCGCGCGACCGTAGTCTTGCCAAGACCTGCAGTGCCAGTGAAAAGCATGTTAGGCAATTCACCAGACTGCACGATCTTGGTAAAGACTTCTTTGAGAGGCTTCGGTAGAATAGTATCTTCTACCTTGCGCGGGCGATACTTCTCGACCCACAGAAAATCGTTTGACATAATTTACTCCACATAATAAAGATTACCAGTTGTGAATGATATTGGACATGATAAAGAAACATGTCACAAAGTTCACAGTCACAAATACTGATCGAATAATCGCAACTACATCATCATAGTCGGCAGTTTTCTCGTCGCTATAACTGCCAATAGCATATTTCCATACAGTCCATATGCGTTTCATTGGAGTAGATTATATCAAACTTACGACTCAGATTCAGCTTCAGACTGAAGTTGCTCGACAAGCTGGATCAGCGCAATGCACTGGTCGCGAAGTTGACCAATCGTAGAAAGCTCTTCGCCACGAAAACCACCACGACCAGTCACGGTGTCGATCACAGCAACGGTGCTTCGCGTTACACGATTTGCCAGGTCCATCAGTTGCTCATTGGTATTAGCCATAATTTATTCTCCGTATGTGCTGTTTTTTTCAAGTGCAACCCAGTATTTGATTCCTGCAGATTCATTAGTGAACTGAGAAATCAGCTTCGACGAAATATCAACTTGATAATCGCCTTCTACCATCTTCAAGTTTGAAATGTTGAAAACAAAATTGAAGTTTGGATTTTTAAACGTGCCTTGAACCAGAGTCGAATATGCATTCGAAGTAGGATCATTATGATCAATGACACGCAGTTCTAGTGCCCCATCAACCACGGACAGAGACATTTCAGTATGACCAAGAACAGAAGCGGCTCGCTTGACGCGCGAAAGTGTATCACGATCAAGAGTAAAAGTCACTTCAGCTTCGGGCATTACAATGTCTTTGCTAGGGACAGTAAGCATACTTATATCAGAATAAAAGTACTTGACCTTAGTGCGCAGAGACGAATCGCTAATCGTCACAAAGTTGTCGTCCGAGAAAGACAGCGTAGGGCTGTCGATCAGAGACAGAACGCTCAGAAACTCGTTCAGGTCATAGACACCAACAGTCTTTGGAAACTCAACATCAAGAGTCGCAGTAGCAAGGACATTCTTTGCTTCCGAGATGGTCTTGATAGTGTTGCCTTCGGTAAGTACAATGTTGGGATTGATCGTCGCAAAGTTCTTGAGAACGGTCGACGCTTTTTCAGATAGTTCCATAATAATGTACCCTTCAAGTTACATAAAGTGTAGATAAGGTATCACGAAGTACCCATAAAGTCAAGCAATCTTGCTAAAGTTTTTGTGTTTCACAAATTCTATCTTATCATCAAATTTACCGTCAAGCAAGTCTCCCTTGTGAGAAATAATAAAGACGCGAGTATCGTCGTCCAGAGTTTCAAGAATTTTTGTCAGATTGTCCACACCATCAGCGTCTAGGCTGCTATCAAAAGTTTCATCAAGAATCAGCAGATTGGTCGCAATGCTATTCTTCATCTTGGCAACCATGCGCCATGTAAACAGTAGCGCAAGATCGATACGCTGCTTTTCACCTTCGCTAAACGAGTCGTATGAAAATTCATCGCGATAGCGCGAGCGAATAGACTCTTTGAAAGTATCGTCCAGATGAAACGACACATAGAAGTCTAGCACTTGTAGGTACTTGTTCACAAGATTATTGATCACCGGCAGATACTGCTTGATGATTTTTGTCTTGATACCTGTATCTTTCAGCAACTCAAAGCAAATTGTATGATAAGAAAACTGCTCGTTTTGTTCGTGCTTTGCTTCAAAAAGATTGTTCTTCTCTTCTTGCAGTTGTTGCAACTGACGCTGTGCTTCTTCAAGATCACTGCCGGTGTTGTTCATTTCTTCGATTTCTTTCTGCAGTTTTGTCACGCTGCTCTGCAATCTAGAAATGACCTGATTCTTTACCAATACCTGATTTTGCCAATCAGATACTTGCTGGAGCTCAGAGAGCGCGTCGCGCTCCGAGTCTTCCAGAGCGCGTTTCGCATCACTTGCTTTGGCGATGGCTTCGTTAAGTTCTTTTGCTTTCTCGGTGCCCAGATCAGTTTTCCCTTTACGAAGCGAATCCTCGATATGCTGCCCACAGGTAGGGCAATCCGTATTCTCCGCAAAAAACTTGACTTCTTTCGCAATAGACTTTGCTTTTGTTTTAAAAGATGTTTCATATTCCTTGATTTTTTCGATTTGTCTTCGCGCTGAATTGAGTGCAGACTCGGCACTCGGAAGAAGTAAGTGTATTTGTCGTTCCAAGATTTCAACCTCAGCACTGAGCGCCGAGCACTCCTCTTGAGCGGCGGTAATTTCGGATCTCTTTTCTTCTCGCTGCGCCGTATTGATCGCTTGTATGTCACGGAGATACTTAGATTGAGAGAGGAGTCTTGTTTCGACAAGTTCGATAGAGTGTTCATTTTGTTTTAGATTCTCCTTGAGCACCGATGCTTTCTCTTTGAGAATCTGATTCATCTTAGAGAATACATTGATGTCTAGCAAGTCTTCGATCACTTCGCGACGGTGCTGTGCAGGTAACTGCATGAACGGAATGAAACTGCTGCTACCCAGCACAACAATCTGGTGAAACGATTTGTGATTTAGTTTTAAAATGTTCTGCTCTAAAACCTTCTGATATTCTTTATTGTGGCTATCCTGATTAATCAGATTACCATCTTTCCAAATCTCAAACTTGTTGGGCTTCACACCACGCACAATCTTATACGAAGCAGGACCAATGTCAAACTCTACTTCGACAAGCATAGCTTTGTTGTTGATAGAGTTGATCAACTGGTTCTTATTGATGTTGCGGTGTGCTTTGCCAAACAGCGCGAACGATAGCGCGTCAAGCATAGTTGACTTGCCCGCACCATTCTGACCCACGATCAGAGTAGAGCGAGACTTGTTCAATGCAATCTCTGTGAAGTTATCACCCGTACTTAGAAAGTTACGGTACCGCAGATTTTTAAATACAATCATATTTTACACTTAAACTTTGCCATAGAACCAACGACCTCTATCTTATCATAGAAGCGTTCAATTGTAAAGTATCTTTTGCGGTCGATGTAGTCATGCACAAACAGTTCATGATCTTCTTTGAGATTATTGATGATCGTCTGCGCCACCCACTGTCTTCCTCGACCATCAAGAAACACTTTATCAAACTTCTGCCCTTGAGTCAGTATCCAGGTTGAATAAGATTTGACACACTCAAAGGGCGTAGGAAATCCGTACTTAGCGTCTGGATTGTGCCGCCAGGCGGCTGGTGGACGGCGTGGCGCGTCGAAAGGTACATGTATGTGTCTGACATTAGTAAAACCAGAACACATGTCTTTTACCTTGTTATACCACTGCTCATGATGATCCACAGTCCACAATTCGCCCACAAGAGGTGCTAGATTAGGCGTTGAGAATCCGCTGCCGTATTCAATAACGACATCATCTTTAGAAAAGTTTGCTGTAAGAAATCGAAACTCTTCTTCTGACATTTTAGGTTCTGAAAATCTAGAATCATACCAAGTCATACAATATCCATTGTCTGTGCTTCAATCATTAATTCATGCATCATGTTCTTGATGCGCGCTTTGTCTAGAGAAGTTTCAACAGCATCAATATAACTAGCCAGAAGTTGCTCTGTCGATTCAACAGAAACTTTGTCGTCTTCAACTGATGCACCGACAAACTCTTCGAAGTTCTCAGCAATTTTAAGCTCGTGAATGCGCTTCGATTGAATACGATCAAGCCAGTGATCGAACAGTTTAGGGTTCGACTTATTCACGACCACGACTTTTACAAACTTGTCAGTGATATCAGGTAACTGCCCAGTGCGATACTTATACTCAGCTTTCTCTACGGTGTCATCGTAATAGAGTCGCTGAAACAATGTGATGGGATTGTGAACTGCAGTCAGTTCGCGAGTGTCTGTATCAAGCACATGAAAATATTTTGGTTCGTGTGCATCTGACCAGAAAAACTCCATCTGCGAACCAAGATAGTGAATGTTGCCCATGTTCGACTTCGAATGGAAGTGACCGGTCAACACCATATCGAATCGCTTGAAAATATCAGAACTCATACCGTGCGTACACGGAATACCAGCCTGCATTTCAAAACCTTCTAGCTCAAGGTGCGCACCAACAATCGATGCTTTGCACTTAGACAGAAACTCATATGTTTCTTTTTCATTCTCATCATTGATCCACGGCACAAGCGCCATGTCCATGCCATCATACTGTACGACAGTAGGCTTCTCAATGATGCGAACTTCTGCCATGTAGTGACCGAGCAGTTCTTTCAAAGCATTTAGATCATTGGTATTCTTATAGAAAACATCATGGTTACCGGGAATGATATCCATGTGAATCTTATGTTTGCGCAGTTTTTCTAAAAAGATTTTGCGATTGTGTTCTAGCGCTTTGAAGTTGATGAACTTGCGATTGTCATAATAATCGCCAAGGTGTAGAATCTTAGTGATGCCATTCTCAAGCAGATGAGGAAAGAACACTTCAGAATAGAAGCGCTCTTGATAATGCATCATAATCTCAGCCGAATTGCGAATGCCGCAATGCGTATCATTCAAAATTGCTACTTTCATAATAATCCTATGATTATAGTTTGTTGTATATTATACACAAACCTATATCAATCTTCAAGAAATTCCGATAGATCAGAATCGACTTTTGCTCTACGCCGGCGCTTCTCTTTCTTGTAGTATTCTTTGAATGTACGATCATTTTCTTTGACAAGATCAATGCGCCCTCGTAACTCATCAAGGAACGGGAGTGCAGACGCATCATCGAAGTCTTCGGGCGAAGAAGTATCAAAGAAGTGTTCAATACCTGCTTCTGCAATGAACTTCAGCTTGACATCTTGCTGCTTCTTTTCTTTTTCGATGCGACGAAGAAAAGCGTACCACGCAATCTGAGTGAAGTATGCAAATGCGTTAGGTTTGCCTGTGCGCGTCGCTGTCTCAAGATTATAGTTTTCGATGGCTTTGAGGCAGTTTTCTACAGCGTCCATGACCATCTCTTCGCGATAAGTATAGCGCACGAAATTTGCTTTGTGTGATAATCCCTCTGCGATGCGCAGAAAACACATAGCAACATAATCTGGTATGATGGGCTTGTCACGCCCTGCAGCAACTTCTCGGTTTGCATGCTCAACATAGTTGACAACAGCTTGAGAAAACTGCGCATTGTTTACATAGTGTGGCTTTTCTTCTTTCATAATATCACTCATTAGTCAACTTTCGGTTTACATTATAAACTAAAATTAAAATCAAAAACATATTGACAAATCAAAAAATCTATGCTAAAATAAAACTCCACGCGCCAGGGAACAGAGAATACTAATGGACAGTATCATCTTTGCGAGGGAAGCGTACTACATTTGACTCTGCACTATCATGCTGAATAGTTGTCTTTGTAAATAGATTCAGCGCACCTTGTAACTTCTTTAGCTTTTCTCTCTCATCATTCAAATAATCTTCGTCACGCTCTCTTGCTTGTTCATGCATTTCTTTTACTGCGTAAACGTATTCTTTGATAAGATTTTCATTGGGGCGATTTTGGCTTACAATGTGAAATGAATTCACACAGATATACTCATCGTTTTTTGCGAAAAAATGTACCCATGGTTTGAACATGTAAATGCGATCACCGTCAGAAGTTTCACCCATAACGATTGCCATCGCATTGCGAACAATAATATCTTTCTCACCATCATCAGGCCATTCCATAACTTCACAAACAATCTCTTGCCCACTGCTGAACTTAAATTGTGCGATGTCTTCGATGTGCATGGTTACATTCCAATTTTGATTATGCTATAAGGAAACTTCTCATTTGTGTATATTTTAATCCTCTCACCACTATGTAGTAGTGTAAAATTCTTCTTACCACCTACATGTAAATCATCTGCTATATCATATAATATTGTATCGCTACCATCGTCAGATTTTCTCAAGCCTCTTCCGATGGACTGTAACACTCGTATTTGACTCTTCGAAGGAGATGCAAATATAATGTTGTGAATGTTTTTGATATTAATGCCAGTGGAAAAAGTACCCAAACTAGCAAGAATAATAGAGTTTTTTTGATTCTCAACAATGTTTCGTATTTGCTCTCTATCACTTGTCTTTGTTTCACCGCTAACATAAAACAAGCGCTGCCCTTTTTTCAATCTATCTTGAATTAGATCCCGAAGCACCTTGCCATGACGATCCACCAAGTTGAATAGAACAAGCGTATTTCCAGTTCTGTCAACAGCGAGGTTTGCGATGAATCTATTTCGTTTTTCGTTACTGACAATGAAGTCAATTTCTTCATGATATGATTTACCCTCCATTGATTTGCAAATTTCTTTGGCATATTCAAGAAGTATAATATTTATCTTGAGTTTAGCGAGCGTATCTTTAGCTTGTAGCTCATGAGTTGTGGTCACACGTTTCACAGGACCGAACAGACCTTCAAGCACAAGTTTGTGAACTTGCGTACCGTCAAGCGTACCTGTCGTACCCCATCGATACTCAGCATTCTTTGCTTTGTTCATGATAGACGATAGCGATTTAGACTTAAAGCCGTGCACCTCATCACCAAAGATTGCGCCAAACTGGTGAAACCATACTGGATGCAACTTATAAATCGATTGCCAAGTTGATATGATGATTCGCTTCTCAGTCTCTTTGTCTTTACCTGAATAGATTCGATGACAGTTTTTTTCGACATCAAATCCATAATCTTCAAAGTCTGAATATAGCTGTTCTACCAAAGATGTTGTGGGCACGATAACAAGCACTTTATCGTCATGATTGTGTAGATACCACCGCATGAGTAGATAGATGATAAAAGATTTACCAGAACCCGTGGGCGACAGCAGAATCGAACGTTTGTTTTCTACACCGTGTGTAAATGCATCATACTGATAATCACGAGGTTTGTAAGGCATGTTAAGTGTTTCAAGCCACTGCATTGTCTCCATATGATTGACTTTGTTCGTGTCATACGGATAGCCATACTCACTCTCTTCTACTTTAATACCATAGCCGCGCTGCATTGCAAACTTTTTAATCGCCCAATACAAGCCCGCATTAATCTGCCCAGTGTTGCGATCAAGCATGCGAATCTTGCCGTCCCACAATCTCTTCTTGACTGCAGGCATGAACTTTGCACCAGGAACTTCAAAAGTGAAATGTTCAGATAATTCGGAGACAACATGCGGCGAGCATTCTGTCAACTGCAGAAACGCATGATCTTTCATCTTGAACTTGATTATTTCCATTAAAATCCAGCTTCAAACTTTTTCCAATCGATCATGTTTTTGATCGTAGAATGTCTCCACTTTAAGTGGTCCATGATTTCTTTCAATGTGTCAACAGCTTCTTTAATGTAAGCAATCCGGGCTTCGCTTGCTACAATTTCGGGATCACTATTATAGTAGTAGTCCATCTCACCCTTCAGAATTTTGAGCCCGTCAAACGGATCAGGATCCCAACCTTTCTCGACGATTGTCTCAACAGGCATCTTCCCATTGTAGTAAAGCCATTTTTCTTTAAGCAGAACGCGCTGCTTGAACTCGGCATCTTTCAGCTTTAGCTTTGCGTTAGAATAAATTTCAAGATATTTAGCATGTAGCTTAGGAGTCTCTTGACTCGTGACATCAAGCTTGTTAAACTCAATGTGTGAGTCTTTCTTCCATTCGTTCAAAATTTCATCTAAGTTCATAATATACTCCACAAGTTAAACAGACATTATATCATGTTAACTCAAAATAATCAAATCGGAATGTAGCAGGGAAGGTAATGTACTGCCCGTCTTGAGTTGCAGCAAAAGTAATGTCGCCAAGCGAAGTAGGCAGTGCATTTGTGTACTTAATCGTTCTTGAAATATTATTGTGGCTTGTCAGAACAGACACGGTGATATCGCAATACGAAGACAGATCATCTTCACCTGAAAACATCCTACCTGTATTTGCTTTGTGTTGCTGCTCAACAAGACGGCGCATCCAATCATAAATTTCCTGATAGACATTCATGTTTTCGTCCATCAGAACATCCATTGTGACAGAGCCAAAAGATAATGTGTCACCAGGTGTCACAATAGATCCTACTCTACGGTAAGGAATTTCAGTAGTGGTCATGTCCATCGCAGGATGCAAAACCTGCTGCGCAAAGAACTGCACATTTGGATAGTTTTTTCGATCAAGCGCAATCTTAAATCCTGTAGGAGCAAGATATGTAGGATCACATGTAAAGTCTGCCATGAGAAAACACTCAAGTGAAAATGATATCTATATTTATACTGCATAAAAAAGGGGCTCCGAAGAGCCCCTTGAAAGTGGCGAGTGAACCTCGCTCTTTTTATATCGCTTAGGCGAGGATGTTGTCCACGCGGAAGATGCGATAGTACTGGTTCGTGCGGTTCGTGGCAAGACCGTCTGCGGGAGTGGTACCAACGAAGGGGTTGGAAGCCATGCCGTAGCGAGTCTTGAACCCGATGCGAGGCTGGAAGTCGTTCTCGCCCACAGCGCGCACCATCTGGAGCGGCACATAGGGGCAGTAGAACACACCGGCGTCGTAAGGGTTCGTGCCCTTGTAGCCCACAGTCACATAGTCTGCAACTGCATAGGGGTCGATGTACACACGAGTACGACCATTCAGCACACCAGCGAAGGTGTTGCCTGTGTCGTCCACTTGCAGGTTCGTGCTGAGAGCAGGCGCATAGTCGAGCATGCCAGCAGCCACGAGAGCCGTAGCAACGTCCGAGGAGCAGACAACAATGTTGCCCTTACCACGGCGAGTTTCTTTGGCGATAACGTTTGCTTCACGCTCAAGTTGCACAAGGAGACCCTTGAACTTCTCAACGGACCAACGGCCGTCAGCGTCGGTGCTGAGGTCGAAGATACCTTGAGTTTGAACGTTTGCAGTCCGGCAACCGATCTTAGCTTGAGCATTGATTGTACGGATGATCTCACGGTTGATTTCAGCAAGAATTTCTGTGCTGAGAATGTTCGCAAGTTCCGTCTCGGCGTCAAGACCGTGGATTGCTTTGAGGTCTTGAGCAAGCTCAAGGCTGTATTCTGCTTTCAGAGCGCGGCTCTTAGCAGTCACAGTTGCTTTCTCAATGGTGAAGCCCATTTCTGCGAATGCAGAACCGGTCGAACCGAGCGCTTCTGCGTCAGCAGTAGGCATACCACCGCCCACGCCAGGCACATAAGATGCACCAGAATCGACGATAGAAGAATCGTCGTCTGTGTCGGTCACACCAGAGAGACCCGAAGGACCTTTGTTGCCAGCAGCATCAGCCGAATCTTGCGACACAGAAGAGTCACCAGAGAACGGAGTGTGTGCTTCTTGGAACAGGGCTTCGCGACCGTCAGTTGCACCACCGCGAGTGGTCTTGTAACGGCTCTTCATTGCGAAGATAAGACCAGTCGGACCCGTCATCGGCTGCACACCAGCGAGGTCATAAGCCATGAGGTTAGGCATAGCGCGACGCACGAGGGCGATCAGCACGGGGTTCCAGTTAGCGCCCGTCACGCCAGCAGCAGCACCAGTAGCGCTGAAGTTGGTGTTGGTGGGGGCTTCGGCCAGCATGCCGGCTTCTTCACGGAATGCATTTTCTTGGTTCTCAAGAATAGCAGCCGTCACAGCGCGACGATGGTTATCTTTGATGGCACCAGCAGACTCTTCGTTCAGAACGGGAGCCCACTTCTCCATCAGTTTGTCATAAGACACTTGTACAGTCATTGTTGTACTCCTTACTTATTGGATTTCTTGATTGCGTTAAGGTACATATCCATCACGCTAGAAACTTCGCGCGATTGATCTGCTTCCCAGTCTTCCACAATCTCTTCTTCGCTCTTCACTTCTTTCTTGAAGTAAGACTCTTTCACAGTTTTCACCTTGTGTGCAAAAGATTCTTCGTCTTCAAAGTCAAGAGACTCAACAAGAGACTTGAGTTTTTCTACTTGAGTTTCTGCAAGGTCACGAGCAGCTTCGCGGATTACAGCTTCGCGCTGATAAGCCTCAAGCGTTTCGTTCATTGCAAGAACGTCAGCAGTTTGAGCATTGAGTTTTTCTTCAAGCTCTTCAACTTGCTCAGCAAGTTCATCAACTAGGTCAATCTTGGACTCAGGCACTTCGATGTAAGACTCAAGGAACAAGTCCTTCAGTTTGCCCATGAAATCTTCAGCGATTTCAGTGCGCAGACCAGTCTCAACAGCGAGTTTGTTTTGCTCCATCCAATTTTCAACAACGTAGTTGAGGTAGCTATCAACTTTCTCAACAAGGTCTGTGCGCGTAGCGTCCAGTTCTTCGTCGAGGCGAGTTTGATACTCATCTTCCAAGCGCTGAATTTCTTCAGACAGCTTAGAACGAATAGCCGTTTCAAAGATCACAGCAGTTTTCGCTTTGAACTCATCAGACAATGTTGCTTCGCTTTCAACAAGGGCACTCAGCTCGTCGTTATAAGAAAACTCGGGCAGCTCAACTGCTTCCCCGTCTTCCATATCTTCGAAATCTTCCTGCATCTTGCCGTACATGGCCATCAACTGGTCTTTTTTCATACCAGCCATCTTGCCGTACATAGCGTTGAGCATTCCTGCTTTGGTCTTCGGCATCGGATCTTGCTTTCCGGTATCCCCTTTACGAGCGGGAGCCTTCTTGGTCGTATCCGTTTTGTCTACAGACGCAATAGAATCTGCCTCTGTTCCCACAGGCATTTTCGCAGCACTAGCTTCCTCGATAGACTCATCGACTGGAAGCTCAACATGTTGGTCTTGATCAGACATATGTTTTACTCCTTAAAGTTTGATTTGAGCATTGAGAGGAAATTCTTGTACTCGCGAACTTGCGTCTCGTAGAGATGCTTTTTCGGAGCGGCTTTAATTTCAGTCTCCATTTTCTCAATTTCTTGTGCTTGAATAACACCGTTATTCCACACCCATTCGACGCCTTCCATAATACCATTAACGAAGGCTGCGGGCGCAGAAGGATCTTGTACGATGTCGACAGTATTCAACATAAAGTCGTCACGCACATACATAGTGCCATTTCTTTGCTCAAGACTACCCATACCACGAGTTGACACACCTAGTTGAACACCGCCATCAAGCAGACCCTTAACGATCTGACCCATTGGAGTATCCAATATTTGTGCCTTTCCAACCACATCATTGCCTTCCCAGCGAAGATCAGTGATGAGGTGAGAAACTTTGTCCAAGTTGATAGTAGGACCTTCGGGGTGATTCAGTTCACCCACTGCCCTTTTCTTAGCAACTTGTTCGGTCACATATTTTTCTACTGCTCGCTCCATGATTTGGCGAGGATAAACGCGACCGTTACGATTCTTTTGTTCTGCTTGTGCAAAAATACCTTCAATAAGATAAGACTTACTCCCATCTTTCTTTGCTTCAGTGATAACTTCCAATCCGTTATCAATGTATTCAGCAATAAGTTTCATCTACATTTCCTTTGCAAAAGCAACACCCATCTTCTCTGCTTCTTTCTGAGAACGATAGGTGTCTAGTTTGTCACCGTCAATATAGACAGTGAATCCTTTGTTATCTTTGTGAACCATCACAGAATGACGGTTCACTTTCTTGTCGAAGACATGTTCGCCAGGAGGCATTTTGCCCTTTGCTTCGCGAAGTTGTTTAAATGTCTTCATTTGCTATTCCGTTTTCTTTAGCTAATTATTATTTATAAAAATTTATTTTTCAGCGTCATCATCGTCGAAGTCTTCGTCATCAAGCTCAACTTCGTCGTCGTTTTCTTCTGAATCATATTCGTCAGCAGAAGCTTCTTCTGGCTCTTGACCAAGAGACGCAGCAATTCTTGCTTTTGCTTGATCGAGCGTATCTTGCAAACGATCACCCACAATGTCATTGAAAGTGCGTTCTGCTTGCGTGAAGTTTTGATCTTCAATCGCTTTTAAAAAATCTTCGATAGGCTTAGAGTCAGTTTGGATAGGTTCTGCTTCAAGCTCATCAATTACAATATCTTGTGCTTCACTCATAATTATTCCTCTTTTTTGCTATCATCGGGTACTACTTGAACAGGGACAGGCTTGGGCTCAGGTGGAGCCGCTTGCTGCGCCTTTTCCTCTTCGTCGGGTATTTCACCCGACTTCATTTCTTTGTCTATTTCTTTCTTCATGTTGTCGATGTCTTCGTCAGACAGTCGCATAACATTTCTCATTACCCAATCTTTTGAGTAGTATTCGCCAACATATTGTGTGATTTCGTTCATCACACCAATACGCTCGCGAAGAATTTCCATCTCTTTCAACTCTGTAAAGTGGTTGTCCTTTACAAAGTCAATGTAGATGTTGTCTTTCCATTCTTCCCAGTCTTGCTCAGTGATAACACCCTTGAGAATAAGTTGCTTCTTAAGAATGCCAAGGAAGACCCACGAGAATCTACGACGAAGACGATCAACAAACTTCTGGAACTTTACTTCGTCTCTGCTAATCTCAGTAGAACGACCAAGCGAGAACTGTGCTTCTTGCTCCAGCCTATTGACAGGCACATTTAAAGAACGATATAATCTTTTCTGGAAATAAATGATGTCATCGATCTGACCAAGATTCTCACCGCCAGGCAGTGTGCTAATCTCAGTTCCTCGCCCGTTCTCCCTACGAGGTAGCCAGAAGTCTTCAAGCATTGACATATGCTTGCGATCATCTTTAATCTGCCCAGTTGTCGCGTCATACACAAGCTTATTGCGATACTGAGTCATGATATCTTTCATATACTGCTCAGCCTTACCTCGCGGTAAGTTACCGACA
>Ga0181591_10001779_pt1 | contig 18610 bp, 11 predicted proteins | sample 071ome_33_FD_133757 | JGI IMG/M metagenome (GOLD analysis project Ga0181591, IMG submission 133757) | Coastal salt marsh microbial communities from the Groves Creek Marsh, Skidaway Island, Georgia - 071412AT metaG (megahit assembly) | ecosystem: Environmental > Aquatic > Marine > Intertidal...
GACGTAAAAAACTCCAAAGGTACTTCCGGCACAACTTCCAAGCAAGGGGAATGACACAAGACCAGTACTTATTAATGTGCGAAGAGATGGGTTGGGACCCTAACCCTGACGAAATGCCGCTGGAAGTACAAGATTTAAGTTACGAAGCTCAACAGGCTCTTAGATTATATAATGCTTTACCTGACAAAATTGAGGGCATGAATGGTGTTTGGTTAGGTAAAGATTATGCGGGTCTTGGAGATATTATGAGGATATATAAAATTGATGAAAATGAAGATGTCTTTGAACTTCTTCAAGTTTGTATATCTGAAGCTTTTACTCACTACGAACAACAACGAAAGGCTCGTGAAGCCTCTGCAAGGATGAAACGTTAGTGGCAACTATTAGAAATATCATTGAGACTACATTTTTAACTAAAGGCGCAGGAGCTGCTGCTTCCGCAACTGATAATGTTACTAAAGCCCAAACTCGACTAGGGCAAGCTTCCGCATCAACAGGTAGACAATTCTCAGCCCAAGCCTCTGGTTTGGGAGGTTTTGTCGCGGCTTATGCAGGAGCGGCCGCTAACATCTTTGCACTTCAACAAGCTTTTACTGCTCTACAAAAAGCTGCTCAAGTTGAAAATATTATTAAAGGTACACAGACATTAGCACTTCAAATTGGAGAAAATGGTAATAAAATTTTAGCTAGTGTTAAGCAAATCACTCAGGGGCAGGTTACTCTTGCAGAATCTGCACAGAACATAAATATTGCTTTATCTGCTGGATTAAGTAGTGACCAAATAGAAAAATTGGTTACTGTAGCTACTAAAGCGTCGAGAGCTTTAGGTAGAGATCTGAATGATTCTTTACAAAGACTGACACGAGGTGTAGCTAAACTAGAACCAGAACTTTTAGACGAACTCGGTATTTTTACTAGAATCGACCCTGCTGTTGAAAAATATGCTCAATCAATTGGGAAAGCGGCTTCTGCTTTGACCGATTTTGAGCGTAGACAGGCTTTTGCTGTTGTTGCTATTGAAGAGGGTGATAGAAAATTTGGGTCTATTGATACATCGTCAGCTACCGCTCAAAAAAGCTTAGAACAATTAACTACAACTATTACTGAACTGGCACAACAATTTGGGTTATTTGTTGCAAATGTTTTAACTCCTTTCATAGATTTCATCAAAAATAACAGTGGTGTTGCTCTTCTCGCCTTCTTAACAGTCCTTAAACTAGTGTTTGGGACAGGTTTGAGACTGGTGGGAGGATTTTTTGGAAGAGCAATTGATGACGCAGGTAAATTTGCAAATGTTATTGCTACTTCTGCGGCAAAATCAAAAGGTAGTATTGATTCTATTATTACCGCTTCTAAAGAGTTAAATGCTGTACTAGATAAAAGAGCGAAAGGTACGAGATTACAAGGTAGTGGTGAGGGAGCAGGTTTCAGGGAGGGATTATCTGCTGATTTAGCTAATGAAGCAGCGAGGGCAAGAAGACGTTTTCTAGACGGACCAGAAAAATTAACCTCGGCACAAATATCGGAAGATACTAAAACACTAACAAAAGCCCAACAGGAATTAGAAAAAGCAAATAGAGGAACCTCTGCCGCTTTTAACGACGCTAAAAAAATTACTGATAGGTATACCGAAGCAAATAAGAAAGCTGGTGCAAGCTCAAAGTTTTTTACTGCAGTTTCTCTAGGGCTAACAAAAACATTAAAAGGGGTAACTACTGCTGCTAGATTTGCTGCTGGTGCTATCAATGGTATCTTTGCTGCTCTTGCTATAGCAGAGATAGTATTTGCTCTTTTTGGAGCAGAAAAAGGACCAATAGCCGCCCTAAGAGACTTATTTATTGATACTTCACAGGCAGCAAAAAATTTAGAAGTAGGTATCCTCGGGCTGTCTGTCGCAGCCGCCGGAGGAAATGCTAAATTTACTCAGTCTTTGAAAGAAGCAGGTGCGACTGATGATGATCTTGAAAAACTAGGGGATACTTTAAAAGATATAGAAAAATCACTTCTAAGTAAAGCTTTTTCTAGCGCAGGCGCGCAGCTTCGCAAAGCAACCGCCTTCTCACCGGAGTTTTTAACGAAAGAGTTTCAAACTGCTATTGAATTTTCACAGCAACTAGCAGATGGCTTCCGTAGACAAGGAAAGGAGTTAGAAGCCCTTCAATACGAAGCAGTAGGTGAGAGTCTTAGAAGATTCGGTTTTTCTGCAGAAACGGCAGGTAGAATAACAAGAGAGACTGGAGTTTCTGCAGAATCAGTAGGACGTACTTTTGAAAGATTTGGAAAAGTAACTGCTGATGGAACTCTTGTATTTGATGGCTTTGGTATAGCAATTAACGAGAATGGAAGAAATCTTAAAACTCTCACTGATACACAACGAGAAACAATAAATAGCCTTTCTACATTTGGTGATGCTGCTACAACAGCTTTTGAAGCCCTCAAGTCAGGAAATGCGACTGTAACCCAACTTGACCCTCTTATTGCTAATCTAGGAAAAAGACTTAAAGAGGTATCAGATGCTGCTGACTTTGACTTCTTTGGTGAATTTGGAGACGTCCCGGCGATTGCAGAAGCTAGAGCCCAGTTGAAGCTATTTAGAGAAGAGTTAGAGGCAATAAAAAGAGCAGATGCTGGTATTAAGGCTATTAGAGATTTATTTAGTAAAGATATTAAAGAACTCGATAAGGCATTAGTCACAGGACTAATTGATGCTAATGGTAATATTGCTAAGGATATTGCGACACAAGAGGCAAATCAAAAAGCCTTCTTTAAAAGTATTATAGATAATGGAGTGGCTGCCCGACAAGCAATCGACGCTATTGATCCTAATGGTGACGATGAAAACCGACAAGCACAGTTAACAAAATTTAATAGACAGATAGAGTTATCAAATAACCTAATTAAAGGACTAGTTGCCTCTGCCATACAATTGCCTAAAAAGATAGAAGAAGCTACTCGAAGAGAAGAAGCTCGCACCATTCAATTAGAGGGGCAGTTAGCTGTTCTAGGAGCGCAGGCGAATCTTTTAGAAAAACAAGGAGAACTAAGTCTTCTACAAGCAAGACAGCAAGCCTCAAATGCTTCGAGAGAAGAAGCAACTAAGCTACTAGAAACTCAAGTATCTTTGCAAGAGACTTTATTAGATCAGGATAAAGCAAGAGCTACTGCCACTGCAAGAGTAACTGAGGAGCTAGAAAAGCAAGCAGCTATTCAAAGAGAAATAGCGAATATTAGAGCTAGTACTGCTGCTGTTTCGGCACAAACTGGTAGAGAAGCAGGTATCGCAAGAGCACAACGTGGTCTAGCAGCTGCGCAAGCATTTCCTGGGTTAAATACCCTTGAGTCTATTAGACAAAAACAAGAAAATATTGTAAACTTAGAATATCAAAATCAGCTTGCAATTATTGCTGAAAAACTGAGAGTTGCAGGATTTGAAGCAGAAACTCAGAGAATTGATTTACGTAATCGAATTGCCGCTCAAATGAATGAAAGAGCTGCTAAACAAGATGAACTAGATCAACTTCAAGTAATTCTTGCGTCTCAAAAATCTGTAGCAGATGCAAGAAGAGCTGCTGAAATTCAAAATATTACTCAAGAGCAAGCCAGACTAGAGATACAAAAAAACATTTTAAGAGACCAAACTGATGTTGAATTACTTGGTATTCAAGCTAACAAAGAAAATACGCGTATTCAACAAGAACTTCAAAAAAATCAATTTGAAGCACTGAAGACACAGGTTGATATTTTTAATTCTTATAGTGATACCACCAAAATTCTTGCTAACGCTATAACAACTTACGCTGAGGCGACGGGTGATGCTACTGGTGCGAAACGATTACAGTCATTAATTGACGACCCCAAAGCTCTCGAAAAAATTCAGATAGATTTTAATGCTTTAGAAGAGGCCCGTAGAAAAAATAATGAGTTACAGCTTAGAACTTTTGATGAACAAACTTCTTTAGCTATTCAAAGAGAGCAGCAAGCTAGATCTGTTTTAAATACTCAAATATCAGGTCAAGCTACTTTAAAGAAAAACGTTGAAGAAAGGCAATCAGCGGAGATACGCAATGAAGATATAATTGCCCGTAATAAAGAACTTGCTTTACGCAATGAACTAGATTTAATAGAGCGAAAAATTCAAAACAGTTTTAGCGAGTTTGATCTAATTGATGAGAATCTAAAAGCCAAAAAAACTGCAATAGAACAAGAATTACAAGGCATTAAAGACACAAGAACAGCTAGACTTGAGGCCCTTGAAAGAGAGCGTGATGTTATTAGAAACATATTTAATGAAATTTCTGATCTTGTTCAAAATAGATTAGGGCAAGGCGTAGATGATTTATTCCAGGCTATTAGAGATGGAACTCTTACTATTGACAACTTAAAAACAGGTATTAAAGATTTGATATTAGATGTTGCTCAAGGCGCTGCACAGTCTATTTTTGAGGGGCTAGTGTTAGACCCTGTAAAAGAACAACTTAAAGGGGTATTTGGTAGCCTTGTTGACGGAATTACAGGAAAAGATAATGAACAAACAGAAGCTCTAGGGGCCCTGCAATCCTCTAATGAAAGATATGCGGAACTTACTGTAAGTGCGCTTCAGGACCAATCTAAAAATCTTGCTTCTCTCTTTGGAGATGTAACTAACGTTCGTATCGTAGGCCAGGTTGGCCCTGTTCAAGTAACTACAATCGGAGGTGGTCTTGGCGGCGGTATTGGTGGTAAAGGATTAAAGTCTTCTATTACTGATATTGGACTAGATAGTAATTTAGTAGGCAATACAGGTGCTACAGTTCAAGATTTAGGAGATTCTTTTAGATCAGCTGAAGTAGACTCTGGACTATTCTTTGATTCTATTGATAGTGGTAACAACGCTATTCAAGATTTTGAAGGAGCTACTTTTGATAGTAGCACCGCTTTATCCGGCTTATCTGGGACAAGCCAATCTTTACAAGGTATTTTTGGTTCATTAGGTAACGTCGCTACTTTAGCAGGAGGCGCTTTAGGTGGACTTCTAGGCGGAGTACTTGGAGGAGGTCCTGTAGGTAGCGCCGTTGGTAGTATTGCAGGAAGCCTACTTACCTCCGTCATTACTTCTTTCTTCTCTTCTGGAGGCTTAGTAGGAAGCTCAGGCGCTATTGCCAGAATGGCAAACGGAGGGCCAGTAAGACATTTTGCAGGAGGCGGGTTGCAAAGAGATAGTGTTCCTGCGCTACTTGAGCCAGGTGAGTTTGTTTTACGCAAGTCTGCTGTTGACTCAATGGGTGTTCCTGCTGCAGAAATGTTAAATGCTACAGGTCGTTCTGGTCCTTCAGATATTAAGGTTCAGGTTACTAACGAAGGACAGCCTAAAGATGTTTCACAAGCAGATACTCAGTTCGATGCTAAGTCAGCGATTGTTAAAATTGTTCTGAAAGATTTAAGTACAAATGGTCCTATTCGTAAATCTATTAGGAGTCAAACATAAGGAATAGTTAAATGGCTACATATCCAACAGACGCAACAATATCTTCTACAGGATTTAGTACTATAGCTACTACCTCTTACTCTAGCACAGGGTCAGAGACTGTTTTTGATTTGCCTTCTAATGTTACCTACGCTGCGGAAGTTATTGCTACTATAGATGGTATTGTACAAGATACAGCCTCCTATACAGTTGGTCCAAGGGGTAATACTATCATATTTTTTGATGCTCCTAATGCTACCTCACTTTATTTAAAAACAATAGATCTACCAGAAAGATTTAGAGTTCTTAGAAAATATCCTGCAGCTTTTTATGTCAACTATTCTAATACATCTTTAACGTCCGTAAATGGTAATAGCTATCTTTTAAATGGAGTAGCTACTACTTTTTCTTTACCTCTTGCTGCTTGTGGAGTTACTAATTCTGCTAACAATATGTTTGTTACTATTTCTGGTGTTCTTCAGAACACAGGCAGTTTTACTTATCCAAGTGCTACTCTGGGTAATGATGGAATTGATTTATCAGGTGCTCCTGCTAATTCAGAGATTGATGTAGCCTACGCTAATGCAACAATGGAAATTAGGGTTCTCATTCCAGAAGTTCAATCTTTAGGAAGTTTTACCTCAATGGCAGATAGAAAACCAGATACAGGATATACAACTAATAAAGAATTTAAAACATATAGTTATGAAGCTCAGGCAGGGTATGAAAAGAGACGGTTAGCTTCTCGTCGTCCGCGTAGAAGTTACTCTTTAACTTATAGTAATATTAGTGGAATAGAAAAGCAAGCTATTGAAGATTTTTATACTGCAAGAGCAGGAGACTATGAAACTTTTACTTTTGACTTGTCACATATTAATGATTCTGGTACAGTAAGAGTACGATTTGATGGTTCTTTAGATATTAGTCATGTAGCCTCTAGAGGGGCTAATTTAGTAGATAATTTTTATATAGTTACATTCGATTTGAGGGAAGATTTTAATTAATGAGTTCTCGGCTTTACGATTATATTATTACAGTAAATGATACAACTGGCTATACTAACGGTAATAATTTTATCGGATTAGGGTCGGGAACTTTTGGTATTATTTCTAATGTAAATCACGCTACTAGTAACTTAAAAGTAAGAGTAGCTAATGTTTTGCAAGAATATACTGTCGGAGAAGAGGTTACTAGTAATCATTATTTGCTATCTAATGTGATTTCTGTTCAAACATTTGCTTCTGGAGCTTCTACTTCCTCATTTACCTTAACAGGAGATACGGTTCCAGATTTTGCAAATGAGTTAGTTGTATTTGTAGACGGAGTTTACAGGCATGATACCGATTGGAGGTTTAATGGCAGCGCTGTAGTTTTTGATGCTAATGCACTTCCTGGGCAGTCTACTGTTACAGTTAGAAGAGAAACAGGTAATGTAGAATCTCAAAGCTTTGCGGCCTCTGTTTTGTCTTTAGGTAACGTAGCAAGTTTAAGCAGCACTACTATTACTGCAATTTATTCTAACCCTTTTATTTCATCTACTCATGCTTTTACTCAGCAACCTTTAGTTAGACTATTTGATATTTACTATCCAGGAGAGTGGTATCCTCCTAATGAAAATGGTAATCCATCTGGTAAAGGGGCAGGTCTGCCTTGGCCATCAGATATGCCTTGGAGAATTGCAGAAGTTGTTGGGGACATTCATTCTGATTTACAGTATAATGTTACTTTTGGTACAGATTCTTATATTCCATATCCTTTAGAGAGTGATGGTATAGAAACTTCTTCTGATGGCACAATAAATGATTTTAATATTAAAATTTCCAATTTTGATGGAGTTGTTACTGCTTTTGTAGAAAATCCTTTCTTAGTAGGAAATGTAACTTCTAATTCTGCACAAGGTATTGTTAACGGAGAACTGGTTTATGGGTTAGACCCTAGAACTGTTGTAACTAATGTTCATTTTGATCAAAGTGTAGTTGATAGTTTTTACCCTGGTGCTAATAGTGCTTGGACTAAATCAGAAGCAGATAAACAAGGAGAAACTTTTGCTCCCTTAAAATATGATTCAAGAGATTTTCTAGGGGGAGTTATAGAGATTAGATCTACGTTTGCAAACCATCTTAACTATTGGCCAGAGTACTCTACTATAGATGTATTACGGTCTAACACTGTTGAGGTAATAAATTCTGCTGCCTATAGAGTAGGAGATGTAGTAAGAGCTAATTCTAACTCTACCACTGCTACTATTGTAGCTATTGAAGATAATGGTAGAGTTATATGGTTAGATAACCCTGTTCCTGGATTTGGGGGAGATAAGCTATTTATTGTAAATCCTGATTTTGACCCTGAAGCCTATGTAAAAGATACGTTTAAAATAGCTGAATTAGCTACTTTAAATGAAAAGTTTGCAGAATTTAGAGTTACTAGCTGGTTGCAGTATTTTAAACTTCAGCTTCCTAAAAGAAAATTTTATAGAAATACCTGTCAGTGGGAATATAAAGGGGAAGAGTGTCAATACCCCGGTCCTGGAAGTTTGGCTATACCAGGGACTATTCCTCAAAAAACTTCTAATGCTAATCCTATTGATATAAATAACCAAATAGCGGTTAGTGCAGCAGAAGATGATTGTGCTAAATCTTTTGCTGCGTGCAAAGTTAGAAATAATACTATTCATTTTGGTGCCTATCCAGGCACAGGTCGTCAAATTCCTAAACAGTAATGAAATATCTTAAGTATCTTGGTGTTAAGCACGACTATCTTACTAATAACTGTATTACTCTCATAAACGACATTTATAAAAATGAACTAAACTCTGATGTTTTTGACTCTTTATGGGATCATTTAGATATGCCTTTTGGCAAACCCTTGGAGGGAAGACGTTGGATGAAAAGAGTTAGTTTTGACTCTATAACCGACTGGGCATCTAAGATTGCTACAAAAGTTAACTTGACAGACGCACAGGAATATGATGTAATACTATTTAAATCAGGAAGATTAATTCCAACTCATTTTGGACTTTATATAGGAAATAATAAGTTTATTCATTTAGAAGAAACTAAATATTCTAAAATTGATGTTTTGAATGATACTTGGCGAGAGCAGATACATAGCATATGGAGATGGAAAAATATATAGGTATACCCTATAAACATTTGGGCACTAGTTTAGAGACAGGAATAGACTGTTTTAATTTAGTAGTGCAAATATATAAAGATAAACTGAATATTGAAATACCTTATCTATCATTAGACTTTTGTAATATTGTAGACGAATACTGGTATTCTAAGTCACACGAAAGACTCTTTGAGATAGGGGGCACCCCAGAATATGGGTGGAAACAAGTTTATTCCCCAGAGCCTTATGACTTAATTACTATGAGTATAGGAAGCACTAATATTACTAATCATTGTGCTATGTATCTTGGTAACAATAAAATTATTCATACATTACAAAATAATAAGTCTCATATTGCAGTGTATGGAAAATATTATAAACAATATACGATGGGGATTCTTAGATGGATAGGTATGAACAATTAACAGAGGCATTTATGTCTCATATGAAAAGGGATGAGTTTGTAGAGTGTTGTGGTATTATAACTAAAGATTTTAATTATATTCCTTGCGATAATGTAAGCCCTGATCCAAAAAATACGTTTATATTAGACCCCAAAGCGCTGTTAAAATACGCAGATTGCTGTTGGGGTATTTTTCATAGTCATCCTTTAAATCATGACGAGTTACCAAGTGAAAAAGATAAAGACTCTGCTATTTTTAAAGAGTATAAGTTTGTAATGGGAAATTTAAATGGAAAGTATTATGAATATTGGTTAGATGAGTTAAATTACTTAAGATTTAAAGATTTTAATAAGGAAAGTTTAGTATGCTAATAACTGTACAATTTCATCCTTTATTAATTCCTATGACAGGAGTTAAATCACATACATTTGATGTGTCTTCTCTTGAAGGTATTAAACAAGCACTTCCTGTTTTATTTCCTAAGATGAGAAAATATATTAGACAAGTTTTATCAGGAACTTTAAAAGAAAATTTATGTTTAATTACTGAAAGTGGTAAGACAGTTACTAAAAAAGATTATTTTGTTAATAAACTTTCTTCTGAAACATACCATTTAGTTCCTATTATTGGAGGAGCTGGGGGTAAATCGGGAGCATTTGTTGGAATTGCTCTTGGTATAGCGTTAATTGCTACTGGTGTAGGCGCACCTGCTGGCGCAACATTTTTAGGCGGCGCCATCACTAGTTCTACATTAATTACTGCAGGTATTGGATTAGCGCTATCAGGAGTTACTCAGCTTTTAGCTAAACCACCTTCTACTCCTGAGTCTAGATCTAATGCGAGTGCTGAAGTACGAAGAAACAATGATATTTTTGATGCAATTGAAAACACAACAGACCCTAATAACTCTGTTGCTTTAATCTATGGTATGACTCGTGTCGGAGGACAAATGCTAAGTGGTCATATTGAGACTATTACGCATGGTAAAAATGATAATATTCATGTCAGCGATCTATTCTATAAAAACATAAATGAATTTACAAAGACAAATTAAGTAGGAAAATATATGTCAGTTATATACGTAGATGATTCAGCAGTTCCTTACATCCACGGTGGTGGAGGTGGTGGCGGCTGCTTTGCCAAAGAAACTTTAATTGATACTGAATTTTTTCAGCTACCTATTTCTGAAATAGAAGTAGGTGATAAAGTATGGGCGTATGATGAATATGGAAGACTATCACTATCTTATGTAACAGAGACCTTTTATCATCCAAAAGATGATGTCTTTAAAGTCACCCATGAGCATGGAACTCTACACATTACAAAAAACCACTGGGTTTTAAAAGAAGATGGAACTTATCAGGAACTTGGAGACTTTGTTGTAGGTGATTGCTTATTAACTCGTGATGGGAAGAAATCTAAAATAAATTCTATTGAATTTTTAAGAACAGATGAAGTCTATAACTTTAAAGTTTCGCATTTTCATTCTTATATCGCTGATAATATTAAAGTTCATAATGGAGGCGGCGGAGGTAAAAGCGGTGGTGGCGGAGGGGGCTCTACTGGTGTAGAAGACCCTAACTCTTTATTTTCTTCTGACTTTTTATTTTTAACTCTTGGACTTGGAGAAGGCCCCCTTTATAGAATCAACCCTAACGGCCCACAAGATTTTGAACTTAACGAAGGTAATATTGAAGACTTATTAATTAATGGTCAAATTGACCAAGAAAAGTTTTTTACTTTATCTAACACGGGAACTCTACAACAACAACGTATGCCTGTTTTTGGAGATTTTACTTTTATTCCACAAAGAATGAGTTCTACCGTTGAACTTAAAAAAGGTAATTTATCTGGTGTACCAAGAAATGCTATTGACTTACAGAATACATCTGTAAATCCTTTAACTGCTTTAAAATTTTATTTTATTATTTCGGGACTACAAGAGCAAACAGATAATGGAGATATTGTTGGCAGAACTATGTCTGTTAAAGTTACTATTTTTGATAGAACTGGAACAACTACTATTTCCGAGCAATCACGAACTATCTCTGGTAAGACTAATACTCCATATTCTTTTGATTTATTTGTCTCTATTCCTCAAAGCCAGGTATCTGATGCTGGATATAAGTTCACAGTTGAAAAAACCTCTAGCGACAACGATTCTTCTAAAATTCAAGAAAACGTAGCTTTACAAGGCTGGTCCGAGATTATTGAAGAAGATATTTCCTATACTCGCACTGCTACTCTTGGATTCGCTTTAAAAGCCTTTGCTGAACATAAAGGAGCTATTCCAGCTATTACTTCTTTGGTTAAAGGTTTATTAGTCAAGGTTCCCTCTAATTATAACCAACCTATTTTAACAAATGGAGATATTGATTGGCGAGAACTAGAAGTTTCTGATGCTGCTCGTGCTTCTAATGGGTACAGACAGCAAAAAACTGGCACATCTATTATAAATGATACTAATCCAGTTATATACGACGGACTTTGGGATGGGCAGTTTGTTTATTCTTGGACTCAAAATCCTGCTTGGATTATTTATGATTTACTGACTAATTCTACTTATGGGTTGAATATTCCAGAAGAAAATATTGATAAATATACTTTTTATGAAGCAGCAGTTTACTGTGACGCTTGTGATGTAACTGATGGAAAATTTTATGGAGTAGACGCTATTGCAGATGGAACTTTTAGGTACAAACCAAGAAATACTAGAACTACTGTTAAAGAAACTCTTATTGGGTTAGATGTCGGAGTATCTGTAAAAGAAAGAAGGTTTATTCTTGATGTTCAAATAACAGATCAAAAACAAGTTGTAGATTTAATTAATATCTTAACTATTACTTTTAGAGCGCTACTTTACTATACAGGTGGTAAAATTTCTTTATTCCAAGAAAGACCTGATGAACTGCCCGTAGCAGTATTTAATGAAAGTAATATTAAATATGAATCTATAAACATTAAAGGTATTTCAGAAGATGAACTTTTAACCGGGGTTGATATTAGTTATTTAGATGCTACCAATCATTATAGACGAGATGTACTGAGAGTAGATGACTCTAAAGCTTTATCAGAAAGAAATAATATTGAAAATATTTCTCAAATAGATTTAGAAGGGGTAACTAGAAAAAGCCAAGCACTAAGACTGGCGCAATTTTTAATTGCAGATTCTAAGTTTTCAAGAAGGAGTGTATCTTTTACAACTGGTATAGAAGCTGCAGAACTTCGTCCTGGAGATATAATTTCTGTGTCTCAAAGGCAAGCTTCTGTTGCATGGGGTTTCGGGGGAATCATCGCTCAAGATTCAGAAACTCTCGTTTCCAATACTTCTATCTATTTAGAACATATCGGAAGCCCGTCTATCCCTACTAGTTTCTTTACAGGCAATACTAACCCACTAACTTTAAGAGTATCAAGCACTAGGTCTGGGTTAGTCGATAGTTATATTATTAGTAATACTAATTTTACTCTATCTTCTACAGATAATGTGTATACAGGTTTTGATGTGCTTAGAGTAGAAGCAAAACAACTATACGATCACAAAACAAAGTCATTTAATGCTTTTACTGGTGTGTGGAAAGATACTCGTTTACCTAGACGCTATGATTTATGGACTTTAGGAGAGATAAATAATCCTACTAATATATTTAGTGGGTTAAATGATAAGTTATTTAAAATTATTGGCATCAGAAGAAATGGAGACGAAGAGGTTGAGGTAGAGGCTAAAGAATATATTTCAAACGTTTATATTGACTCAGACACTATCATAAACTATGATCCTTTAGCTTATACAGATTTATTCAATCCACTGTTACCTCCTCCTACTCCTAATTTTGATGTTAGACCTATTGTAAAAAGAGAATTAGATGGAAGTATATTTACTGATATAGAGCTTGCTATTTTTACTGACTTAGCGGGTTATACAAAGGAAATAAAAACCGAATTTTTTCATGCAAGACCCCAGTCTTTTAATCCTGTTATAAAACAAGAAGAGAGAGAAGCCCCTAATATTCAAACTGTATTTCTTAAAGATATAGGTGGAATAGAAGACGGGCAGTCAGTTACTCTATTTGGAAAAAATGGTGCATCAACAGAATTAGCTACAACTAAGTTATTAGTTACTTCATACTCTGTAGTAGATATTGAACCTGCTGTAGCAGCTAACGCTAATGGATTTATTGAACTTTACGCAGCAGGTTTTAGAGGAGTCATAGATAAAAACTTTGGCTCAGATATTCATGTGTTGGAAGTTAACGATGGAAGTAACTTTGACTTTGGTGGTCTAAAAGGTACTGATAGAATAACTGTTCCTATTAATCAAAAAGCGGAAGGAGGAACTGGTGACGCAGCAGGGCTATTAGGATTTGTTGGATCAGATACTAGATTAGTTAACTATAGTGCAAATGTGGTATCTTTTGATAAAGCAGCGGATACTATAAAACTTAGAAATGATCATGCAGGAACTTTAACTTTAAGCTCTCTACTACCTGATCCTCCTTTTTATGTATCAATCCCACAAGTTTTAGATGTAAGATTTTTTTCTAATAACACTCTTTATTTAACAGGCACAACTAAAGAAATTATTCACAGTAATGTAGCGACCACAACAAATATTATAGCTCCTCATACGTTTAAACAGCCTTTAGGCTATGTTATGAGACATGAAGGATTAGTTAAGGTATTTGTTAACGGAATACCTACTACAGATTATTCGCTAGAAGATGGATTAGACGGTCTGGCTAATTCTCAAGTATCCTTAACTCTATCTACAGTTCCTACGTCAGATGGGACTGTAGATGTAAGAGTAGTAGCTAATACTTATATGGTTCCTGCATTTGAAGTAGGAGATAACCTTTCTTGGAATGCTTCTAATGTTTACGGTATTGCTGACTCTAGTTACGATCCGACTGCTCCCTCTTATAATGCTTGGTTAACTTCTAATGGAATATTTAGAGTCACTCTTGATGATAATATAAAAGCTAATGTTTCTACTGTTTTTGCAGTTAATATTAGTCCTGACGTTACTGGAACTGTAGGAAATGTAAATGAAGCAGCTAATTCTTTTACTATTGATTATAATCGGGATTTATTTAATTCTAATTTAGCACTAGGGAATAGTTATATTTATGCAGTAAATGTTCCATCTGACTCATTTGACGCTCTATCTTTTGGAGACTCTACTACTAGATTAGTTAGAAGAGCTGAGCCAGGGGTTCATATTTTTAAAGCTAGAAACGTAAATAAATTTGGTAGAAAAAGTCCTTTCAATACAAAAACGGTTACAGTTAGAACTCCTCCTATTCAAGCAGTTTCTAATCTATCTTTATCGGAAGAGCTTTATCGAGATACCACTTTTGGTGTAGCAGTTAGAGTTATTGTAGTGTTTGATCATATTACTGGTCAAGAAGTTAGTGATTACGAAGTATCTTTTAAGGTTACTGGAACAACTGCAGGAGAGATAACTTCGTTTAATACCATAAAAGTTCCTGCAGCAGGAGTAGACAGCGACGGTAAAATAAGAGTAAGACTTGAAAACATTGAAAGAGGTTTACTGTCCGCAGCTAATAATATAGTTGTTAGGGTTACCCCTTTAAATAAGAATATTAGAGGTTCTACCCTTGTAAAAAGTCAGTCTATTATTGGTAAAACTGCTCCTCCAAAGAACGTTCTTAATTTTGCTGTAGGGCAGTCAAGCGATACTCTTGTAATAGTTTGGACATACTTAAAAGGGGCCAACAATGATAACTTTGATATTGATCTTAAAGAAGTTCAAATTAGACGAGTTAATGGAGATGTATCAGGATTAAGTCAAGAAGAATTATTAGATAGATGGGCTAGATCCGATCCTGTTGCAACAGTAGATGCTAGAACTAACCGAGTAGTGATTGATATTGATCAGTTTGGTGAATTTACTTATTTAGTAAGAACGGTAGACACTTCTGGTATATTCAGTGAAGATGTTGTTGCATCCTTTTTTAAGTCTATCTCACAACAATTTACAAACGTCTATAGAGCATTTTCTGAAGATGACCCTGGAGGCTCCTATGTAGTAGGAGTAGTTAACTCTAATTCGACAGAAACTAATTATGCTTCTTTTTATGAATCAAATACTGGAGGATTAGCGTTTGCAAAGGCAGATAGTCTTTTTGACTCTAGTATTACAGATAATGCTAACGGAACTTCTGTTGGTTTTAGCGTCATTGCAGGTTCCCCTACAGATTTAAGAGCTTTAGGAGATGCTACTTATATTACTCAAATAAGGGATGTTGGTAATGTAGTTACCGGCTCTTTAGCCACTACTATTGATGCTTTACAGTCCTTAAAATCTACTTGGTTAGATTTTAATGATCAAATTGGAGAGGATGCTATAACTGAGTCAGCTCCTTCTGGTAGTTTACGAGACATAAATTTCTCGGGAACATTAGGCATAGGAAATATTCTAGGAGTAAGTAATGCTGGAGCAGCTGCTGTTTCTTATGGTAGTGAAAATAAAACTTTAGTCAGTGGGCTACAAGGATCTGGCCCTGCTAATGTTTACGCTATTATTGCTTTAGGTAATTTTGATGGAGACGATGCTAATGCAAATGTGATGTCTTTGATAGCGGGGACTTCTAATGCTAATACTATTGTATTAGGAGAATCTTGGTACTCTAACGGCAGATCAACAGGAAGTAACGGTTTTGCAAATTTAGAAGTTGCAGGCACCTCCTATAAACTGGTAAACTTAAAACAATATCAAGATTTACTAGGAACTACAACATTTTTTGGAACTCCTGGTATTATTACTAGTAATTTACAGTTTAGAACAAGTACTGTTAATCCTTTCTATGCTAATGGAAATGTTAACGTCGCCGCTTTCGCTTCATCAGGAGATGGATTTACAAACTTTGTTACAGGTGCTAGACAGCTTAGATATTTCCAGTTTAAATATAGAGTTACTAATAGTAGTCCCGCAGAAGTTGAACTTTTATTAGATAAGTTTAGATACTCTCTTTCTCTGGAAGATAGAGCATTTAGCACTACAATAGCTACTGTAGATAGTCAAACTTTTGTTGACTATGCTGTAATGCAATACACTACTACACCAAAAGTAACTGGGGCATTGGTTATTGAAAGTTCTAACCAACTTGCACAACCACAAGTAGTAGTTTTATCTAGAGATTTAACAGGAGCATGGATTTCTTCTTTCTTCTCTAATGGAGTGTCAACACATAATGTAGGGGCTACTCAAACCACAATAGACTTTTCAGTAACAGGAGTATAAATATGCCTTTATCAGATTCTAATACCTACGTATTGCCATCTCAATCAGCTGCGATTGCTATTTCGAGATCGCAGTTTAACAGCACTTTAAGAGCTGTTTTACAAAATTTTTATAGTACATCAGTACCTGACGCAGATAACTTTGTGCAAGAAGGCTCAAGTTTGTCTACTACTGAATATGATGGTGCATTTTTTAGAGATGCTTCAACTGGCATGTTATATATTCATGATACAGGTATTACTAGTTCTTCTGGAAGGACGAGTAACCCTCTTGGCGGCTCTTGGACTCGTTATGGCATAGCTTGGAGACAGCAAGGTAGTTTGGCAGCTGCGGCAGCTAATATATCTTCTTTTGATGTGGGAGAAGCTTTTGTTGTAGTCAAAGATACTGCAGGGTCTGCTAATAATAGAATGTATATGAGAGTGGCTACAACTGGTACTTTTGGCTCTGACTTTGTTGATGTTGGTAAGCCTGCCACTGGGACCATCACTGCTACAGAGTTAGCCGCTCAAGCAGTTACAGGTCCTAAATTAGCAGCCTCTATGACGGCCATTCCTACAACTGCAATGCAGCATACTAGTGAAGTTACAATTACCCCAAGAGTAATCGTAAGCACGTTTGCAAATAATCAAACTACATCTACTAGTGCTGCTATAGAGTTAAAAACTGCTACTACTTCTAATGATGTGGCTTTGGGATTTAATAATGGAACTAAAAATGCTGCCTTAAAAATGATTCCTGGAAATACTGGTGATACCGACCGAGGAATTGGTGTTTATACTACTGCTGCAGCTCTAGCTCCTATTAGAGCTAACTTGGTTGTTCAATCTACTATTATGGGAAGCACTTCAGAAACTGCTGCCCCACTTATTCCTGCGGGTGTTGTAGTTGCGTGGGCTGGGAGTGCGCCTCCTGCTGGCTGGTTAGAATGTGCAGGAACTTCTGTAAGCACTACTACTTACGCTGCTTTATTTGCAATTTGTGGTCATACTTTTGGGGGGTCTGGCTCAGCATTTAATCTTCCAGATATTAGGGGAAGAGCTATTTATGGAACGTCTGCTAGTATTGCAAGAGCGGCTACATCTACTGCAATTGGATCTAGTTTTAACAATACTACTACCACTGCTGCTGGAGGCGCTGCCGCTCATAGTTTAACAACAGCATCAACTAACTCTACAACAGACAAAGACGTAACTGCAACTATTAACGCAGTTACAGCAATTGCAGATCATCCAACCCACACGCATTCAGTTACTGTTACGCATCCAGGCATCTCGATGATGTATATTATTAAAACTTAAAAGAGGAGACAGCAATGTTCAATATTAAATTTAATGCCCTTGACATAGATGGAAAAATAGTCTATTGTTATTATAGAAATTCTGAAGGGGGTAAAAAAGCTCAAGCAGTTGAGAGAACTTTTCCGTATGACGGCTTTATCGAGTTTGCTCCCGAGTTAGCAGAAATGCTAGAAGGTGATGTATATTCTATTTATTTAGAAGATAACTATACAGAGAAAAAATCTATAGATGGTTCTTATGAGCCTTTATCTGAAGAAGAAATTACTTATGTAAAATCTTTAATTGAAAGAGCTTGTGTAAACCTTGAGTTTGAAGACCTTCTCAAACCCCCATCTATTGACGATCAAATTGATGAATTTATTAAAGAATTTTTTGACGAAGAGGATGACCCTGTAGAGCAAAAAGACTTTGTATCTGATTTCTTTAAAGAACTTGAAGATGAAGAAGAGAATAAATAATAGGAGTTATATAAATGGCTATAACCCAGATAACAGGACAAGTAGTATCCGCAAATACCGTATCAGCAGATTTAATAGCTAGTGGCTCTTTAGCCACTAGGCATTATGCTACTGCCTCTATTACTGCGGATAAGTTAGCGGCTAATACTGCTACTGCAGGGCCACTTACAGCAGCTTTTCAAGCTAATGACCATGCTACTTATCTTGTAGCAAGAGGGGGTATAGTCGGCGCTAATACTGCTATAACAAACCTTGTAACAGGACTAAGTGGGTCTAATACTCGTTTAGCGTCTGAAGAGTCTAATGTTTTAACTCTTCAAGTAGACGTTTTAGCTAATAGAAGTAATCATGCAGCATTATTATCTTCAACAGGTAACGTAGAAATTGGAGCCGGAATTTTTCATTTTAATAAAGTTTTAAGATCATTTGGTATTTCAAATACTAATCCAGGGAATAGTGCTTTTGTTTTAGGATCTCCTGCTAATATTACTTTAAACTTTGGCGCTTCAACTAATGTTGTAATAGGATGCCCTAATCCTGATGGATCAGGGTTTATGATGGATGTACATGGTACAGCAAATACTGGTGCTTTAACTGCTATCTCTGTTGCAGCTCCTAGTATTACA
>Ga0181591_10001786_pt1 | contig 18581 bp, 16 predicted proteins | sample 071ome_33_FD_133757 | JGI IMG/M metagenome (GOLD analysis project Ga0181591, IMG submission 133757) | Coastal salt marsh microbial communities from the Groves Creek Marsh, Skidaway Island, Georgia - 071412AT metaG (megahit assembly) | ecosystem: Environmental > Aquatic > Marine > Intertidal...
ATTCTGAGTAAACGGTTGTACTTACTGGTTCGTTCCGATCTACACAGCGAGCCAGTTTTTATTTGTCCAGTTTGCATGCCAACAGCTAAATCTGCAATAAAAGTGTCCTCGGAATCACCTGATCTATGTGAAACAACCGTGTTCCAGGCATTGTTTTTTGCTAAGTTAATTGCATCTACAGTTTGGGTGACTGTACCAATTTGATTTGGTTTGATTAAGACTGCATTGCAAGAGTTGTTTTCGATGGCTTCTGCTATCAAATCTGGATTGGTTACTAGGTAATCATCCCCTACTACTTGAATTTGGTCACCTAAGGCACTCATAAATTCTATCCAACCTTGAGTATCTAACTCGGCCATTGGATCCTCAATAGAAAAAATTGGGTAACGAGTGCACAAGTCTTGGAAATATGTAATGAGTTGTTTTGAATCGTATTGTCTTTGGACTCCGTTTTCATTCATGGTGTAGATTCCATCTTTATAGAATTCTGAGGCGGCCACATCCAGACAAATATGGACGTCTTGACCTGGCATGTAGCCAGATTGTTCTATGGCTTGAATTAAGTAGTCTAAAGCTTCTGCATTAGAAGAGAGGTTTGGGGCAAAGCCTCCCTCATCCCCTACTGAAACTTTATGCCCGGCATCTTTTAGCAGTTTTTTGAGCGTGTGAAAAATCTCGCTACCCACTTGAATTTGTTTGGATGTTGTCTGAAATCCAAGTGGCATGATCATAAACTCCTGAATACTTAGGCCTGAATCTGCGTGGGCACCACCGTTTATTAGATTCATCATTGGGATTGGCAACATAAAGTTTTGAGTATCCAAATCAAAGTATTCAAATAAGGCAAGGGATTTAGCTGCAGCAGATAACTTAGCGTAGGCCATGGAGCAGGCCAAAATAGCATTGGCGCCTAGATTGGTTTTGTTTGGAGTGTTGTCTAGCTCGATTAACAATTGGTCAAAATCTCTTTGTTTGGATAGTTCAAATCCAGTTATTTTTGGGGCGATGACATTTTCAATATTTGAGATGGCCTTGAGCACCGACTTGCCATGATAAAATTTTGGGTCGTTATCTCTGAGTTCACATGCTTCGCGCGTGCCTGTAGATGCTCCCGAAGGCACAATACTAGACTCCATGTGTCCGGAGTCGGAGTATAAAAAAACTTGAATAGTTGGATTGCCTCGAGAGTCTAATACTTGAAGTACTTGGACTTTGGAAATTTTTGACATGGGATTGCTTAAATAATTACTAGACTAATTGTAGACTCAAAAAAAGCTTTATTCAAACAAAGTTTTTTGCTAGAGTGTGGGCATGTAAAAAAGAACTTATGGACATTAAATTTTTAAATAAAGACACCCTTCACATTAAAACTCGCGAAGTTAGCATTGTGTTAGATCCTCAACTAGAAGATATTGCTGAGTGCAAAGCAGATATTGCAATTACGACACATGATGATTTTGATATTTCAAAATCTGAGGTTCTTAAATTCGACTGGCCGGGGGAATACGAAGCAAAAAATGTTCTTGTAAAATCAATAGTAACTACAAACAAAGCAGACCAAGAAAGACGAATTGTAACTATGGAAATAAATGGTGTAAATACCGTATATATTGGTCAAATAGATAAAATTCCTTCAAATAAAAAGTTATTTGACGAACTGTCTATTGTGGAAGTTTTAATTTTGAACTCACACCTAAGTGCAAAAGATGCTTTGGATTTAATTGAAGAGGTTGAACCAAAAGCAGTAGTAATTGCAGCCAATATGGATATTCAAGATGAAGCTGGCAATAGTGAATTTGAAAAACTTAGAAAAGAAATTGGTAAATCTGAACAAGAAATTGAAGAAAAACTTACTCTAAAAATCGACATGGATGCTCTTGATAGCCAAATCGAATATTACTTTGTGACAGTTTAATTTTTTCGTCCTCATAGTTCAATGGATAGAACGAAAGCCTCCTAAGCTTTAGATTCAGGTTCGATTCCTGATGGGGACACCAGTTCGTTTGTTGGCTTCGGTGCGCAAACAATCGGTGCTTTTAAGCACTGCATTAGTATGACCTTGATTATTGTTGTGTATTGAGACACAAAACAACTCTAAGCGTTTTGGTGAATCTTTGCTAATCTCGGTCTTTGAGTTCGAGAAAGGTAAATGTCCAGACGGCCTGAGTGAAGATACGCAGAGCTCCACCGAGCTTGCCAATCATGTAAAGTGCAAGCAACGCAATACCGTACATGAAATAAACTTTATATTGAGATAAGTCTAATGCGGCGAGCACCGAGACAATGTAGCTGAATAAAATTGGTATAAGTACGACAATTACTAGATTGAGAAGAATTCTAAGGCCAATAAGGGCGAGTAGAAATAAGATTAAGACTGTTTCTTTGAGGTTTGAGAGAACTAGCCCACTGGACTGTTTGAGACTAGAAAACAGGTCCTCACCTTCAATGACGATGTAGTTTTCTGCATAAGTGAATAGGAAACTAAAAATAAAACCCAAGATAAACAGCAATATTAGAAACGGAGAAAATAACTTAAGTGCATCTGGGCTTAGGTAAATATATATATAGCCAATTACACGTAAAATTGTAAAAGATGAAAAAGCAAATAAAACCCCGTGGTACTCAGTTAATTTAACAAAGTTAAGCCAACCATATTTTATGCCGCTGGTGAGTGAGACGTTCTCCCCTTGATAGCGTTTGGCAATGATTTGAATAGATGCTCCTTCGCAGAAAATAGGGAGAAATAATTCTAAAATAAATATAAAAATACCACCAAATGTGATAGTCCAAAATAATTGAGGATTGGTTGAAAAAATACTTTTGTAAAAATTTATTAAATCTGAATACAAATGAATGTCGACTTTTCCAGCTTTTGTTAGGACACTGGTTGACTGAAACAAAATCACAAGCATAGTTGATGCTGTAGCGAAAATCGCTGGCCAAAAAGCATAATAAGTTACCAGGTTTTTGTTGGCCAGGGTAAAATTCCAAGCCTTCGAAATTAACTGACGGTAATTCATCTTTGGTAGTAAATTTATGAATTTAGGTTTAATATATCAGGAAAAAAAGCTTTTTGAAATTGTCACAAGCTTAATTTTATGCTATATTAGAGATATGGAAACAAACATGAAAACTATCAACGGAAGCAAGACTAAATGGGTAAACATTCCAAGTCCGAGTACTACTGATATAGAATTACTCGAAAAAGAGTATAATTTTCACCATTTAGATCTGGAAGATTGCTTAACAGAAAATCAACGTGCCAAAATTGACAGGTATGATGATTATACTTTTTTGATCTTGCACCTACCTACTCTTCACAGTAGAACAAACCGAATTGTATATGAAGAATTAAACATTTTCATTTCTGATAGTTTCTTGATTTGCTTGCATGATGAGCATGATTTTTTGAACAAACTATTTAACCAAGCACTTCACAACGATATTGTGGCTAAAGATTTTATGGGTAGCGGGTCTGGGTATCTTCTTTATAAAATCTTAAATGAAACTTTTGAATCGATGTTTAAAATTGTTGACGATCTGACTCGAGAAACAAACAAGATTGAGCGAGAAGTTTTTCAGACTGACAACAATCGCGATATGTTGAAAGATATTCTACTTTTGAAAAAAGATATTATTAATTTCAGAAGAATTATTTTACCTCAAAGAACAATCATTGCTCAGCTTGAACATATGACTTTTTCAAAAAATGATGATGATTTGGAAGTTTATTTTGATAATGTTGTAGATAAGATTGAAAAAATTTATTCTTCCTTGGAAAATTTGAACGAACTAGTTGAAAGTTTACACCAAACAAATGAATCCATTATTTTTCATAATACCAATAACGTCATTAAGGTTTTAACTGTGTTTTCGGTTGTAATGTTACCTTTGACTTTTGTGACTGGTTTTTATGGAATGAATGTGGCGCTGCCGCTGCAGAATTCTAACAATTCGGTTTTGTGGATTGTCGGAATTATGCTGATTATTTTGGGTTCAATGCTTGGATATTTCAAATACAAAGATTGGATTTAAGTTAATTTGAGATTTTCTATTGCCAAAAAATAGGTTCTGTGCTAATTTGGATGTGCTTTTAATTATCACCTATAAATATGATGAACGGTAAAAAGAAAAAAGTTATAATGGGTAAATACGGAACTCACTCAAACGACACTGGTTCCTCTGTTGTACAAGTAGCTATTTTGACACAAAGAATTATTGAACTTTCTGACCACTTAAAAAACCATCCTAAGGATAAAGATTCTAGACGTGGTTTACTTGGTCTAGTTGCGAAGAGAAGAAGACACCTTAACTATCTAAAGTTAAATGACAACGAAGCTTATACTAAGCTTACAGAAGAGTTAACTCTAAAGGCTAGCTAATAAAAGCCCTCGCGAAAGTGAGGGTTTCTTTTTTTTTAGTTTTGCTTATACTTAATAAGAATTATAACAAGAAAATATGACATATTTCAGAGATGCCCAAGAAATCAAAGTAGAGGTTTTTGGGAAAGAGTTCGTAATGCGAACAAATGACTACGCCTACCAAGCAGACGGTAATGCAACTGTAGCCTGTGGCGATACAATTTTACTTGCAACTGCAGGTATGGGTGATGCTCGAGCAGATGCTGGGTTTTTCCCTTTAATGGTGGATTTCCAAGAACGATATTCTGCTGCAGGAAAACTAAAACATTCAAAAGTAAACAAAAGAGAAGGTCGCCCATCTGACCAAGCTATTTTAAATTCAAGAATTATTGATAGACCAATTCGTCCTCTATTTCCAAAGGGAATGGTAAACGATGTGCAGCTAATTATTTCTCCGTTAGCTTACGACAAACAAAATGAAATGTCGGCAATGGGAATTACAGCAGCTTCACTTGCTTTGGTTCTTTCTGGAATGCCATTTGATGGACCTGCCGCAGGGGTGAGAATGGGATTGATTGATGGAGAATTGATTGTGAATCCGACTGTGGATCAGCTTGAAAACTCTGCGCTTGATCTTGTTGTTGCAGGTACTGCAAACGCTATTACAATGGTTGAATCTAGAGCAGATGAAGTGGAGTTCGACCTAATGCTAAAGGCTCTTGAAATGGCTTTTGAGGCAATTCAAAAACTCTGCGCTGCTCAATTAGAATTAGCTGCAAAAATTGAAATCGAACCTAAAGAACCTACATTGAATTTACCAAACGAGGAGCATGTAGCAATAATCGAAGCCAAACTGGACTACAGCAAAGTTTTGGGAATTCAAGGTTTAACTAAAAAGGAACTTAAAAAACAAATCAAAGCTCAAATTGCTGAATTGGAAGAATCATTGATTCAGGAAATTGAAGAACAAGAAATTTCTCCAAGATTAATTCATGATGTTTTCCAAAAGCACCTTGAAAAAGCAATGCGTGAAAATATTATAAAAAATGATAAACGTATCGATGGACGGCACTCAAAACAAGTGCGTGATTTAAAAGTAAACGTGGGAGTGCTTCCGCGAGTACACGGGACGGGATTGTTCCAACGTGGAGAAACACAAGTTTTATCGACTGTTACTTTAGCAGGACCTGGACAAAAACTTTTGGTTGAAACTATGGAAGAAGATGGAGAAAGAAGATATATGCATCATTACAACTTCCCTCCTTACTCTGTTGGTGATGTAAAACCACTGCGTGGAACATCACGACGTGAAATTGGCCATGGTAACTTGGCTGAAAGAGCATTGTTAGCCGTTCTTCCAAGTGAGGAAGAATTTGGTTATACAATTCGTGTGGTAAGTGATGTAATGACTTGTAACGGATCATCTTCGATGGCTTCTGTGTGTGGATCTACATTGAGTCTTATGGATGCGGGGGTTCCAATCAAAAAACCTGTTTCTGGGATTGCTATGGGTCTTGTAACTAGTGAAGATGGCTATAAAATCCTTTCAGACATTCAAGGAATGGAAGACGGGTGTGGCGATATGGATTTCAAGGTTACTGCTACTGACAAAGGTATTACTGCCTTGCAAATGGATATCAAACTTAAAGGTTTGGATATGAACTTGTTACGTGAAGCTCTTGAACAAGCCAAACAAGGACTAGCCACCATTATGACTGCCATGACTGATATTATTTCACAACCACGTGAATCAGTGTCACAATACGCTCCAATTATTGAAACTATCAAAATCAATCCAGACTACATTCGTGAAGTCATTGGTAAAGGTGGTGAAACAATTCAAAGAATTACAGCTGAAACAGAAACAGACATCTCTATTGAACAAGACGGTTCTGTAATTATTACAGCTCCAGACCGTGAAGCTTTTGAAAGAGCTCAAGCACAAATTATGCTGATTGCTTACGAACCAGAAGCTGGTGAAATTTTTGAGGCAAAAGTAGATAGAGTCGAAGCCTATGGAGCATTTGTAGAGTTTGCTCCTGGTAGATCTGGTCTTGTACATGTGTCTAAATTTGCACCAGAACGTATCGAAAATCTGGCTGACTATGTTGCTGTTGGTGACACCCTCAAAGTCAGACTTATTGAAAAAGATCGTGAAGGTCGCTACAACCTAAGTCATAAGGAATTCTTTAAGAAAAAAGACGCTTAGTTCCTGGCTTTGAGTTAACTTTCAACCACTACTGTTTAGGTAGTGGTTTTTTAGTTGAAACCCATTGATGTTAACCAGTTTTTATTGTATAATAATATTTATTAAACTGACAAATATGTCTCTTGAATCTTTTCACCTAGAAAATGAAAACATTGATGATTATAGTTACAACCTTGAATCGATTAGTGCAGAAACTCAGCAAGAGCTCGCAGAACTGGATCAGGAAATTTTTGAAGATAAGGTTTTTTCGATTTCTGAAGTGCAAACAGTTTTAGAAAATGCAACAATGAATTTAAGTGTAATGTTGGGTGTTGGCACTAAGTTGTCTGTAGAAATTGGTATGGAATTTTTAGATAAATTTATACCTAATTTGAGTTGTCATCCTGGTGAAATTACAGGTAGCTTGACTGGCTCTAGAATTGCTGAAGGCTTATCTAATTTTGCTAAATGGTATAATAAAGAATATTCCAAACTGGAACCTATTGAGCCAAGTTTTGGTCCTGAACTAATAAAAGCTTTGTCTTTGGTGATTGCTGATACTTTGAGGTTTACAGGTAAAGGATTTGAATCTAAGATGCAAAAAGAATCTGCTAGTGTGGATTTGGAATCGCCTGCCAAGTGGAAAGCAACATTGCATGCCACAGATGTAAATGGAGTGAGTTTAATTGCTTATACTCAAGGCAATCTAGTGATTTATAAAAATCTTTATAATCCTGTGCTTTATAACCGTAATGGAGACAAAATAGGATTCATGTCTGGAGGTATTTATCATTTTCATAAACCTTCAAATGGATGGCCACTCGCCAATTACGAAGTAAAGGGTCCAATCACAAATCAATTTGAAGGATATAAAAGAATTGCAAGACTTAGTACGTTTAGGAGCCCTGAGCTTGGAGACACTCCGACTCATCGAGAAATCGATAAATCTAACGAGACAGCATCTACTGTACCCTTGCCAGATCACCAGGTGGGTACTGTAGCGCAGCCCCAGATTCAAAGTTTTACGAAACAAACTGACTCTTCTGAAGATAATAAATCCCTACCACTAGAATCAAATGAAGCATCTATCGGAAGAAAATAAGATAAAGATTTACTTAAAGAGACTGATGATTCAAAAATAAATCAATTTAAAAAGGATCTGACAGAATTACTAAAAAACCCTATTTTAGAACAGGGACATAAAATAAAGGGTAACTATAGCAAGTTATTATTTTATAATGGACAAATTTCTGTCAGATCCGATAGTGAATTTAGTATTGAAATAAAACATCAAACAATGGCCCAAACTGGTCCCATGCTAAATAATAAAACTCTAGGAATTTTAGGTGGTAGACTTGTCTGTGATCGTGTGTTTGAGGTTTATTTGACACAAGCGGAAATGAAAAGCCCTGTTATACAATTTCTTATTAAATATGGTGCGATAAAAATTCTCAACTCACCTCCATTCCAGTATGAGCTTGGCAATTCTATTTATGGAATTAGAGAAAAAGTGGCTGATCAACAACCATTGCATAAAGTGACTGAATCTGAATTTGATCCTGCAAGACACGCTTTTCAAGGTAATAATGTGGTCTCAAAACCAGGAGAACCTATTATGAGTGCTGGTGCTGGACCTTGTGTTATATTTACGATGTATAATCCAAAAAGTAAAATTGGATCTATTAGTCATATAGATCCTGGAAATCCATTGGAAGACTCAGAAATTGAAGCATTAATTTCTCAACTTGAATTAAAAAGTATCGATGATTTACAAGTAAGTCTGTTTGGTGGATGGACAAGTTATTCTGAAAGAATCATTTATTATATAAGGAAATTCTTTAATAAAAAAGGAGTGAAAATGCATAAAGAAGATATTTTGGGTGGAGGGTCTAGAAGTGTGTTTTTAGATACCAAAACAGGAAAACATAAATATATTGATTTGAAGCATTTTAAACAACATTATTTAAAAAGAATTTTGGAAGCAAACCGAAATAAACTCTTAAATTTATAAAAATAATAATTTTAAAGAAACAAATCTTTTCAGATGCAAATGAATAGTAGACAAGAGGGCATTTACTTACACCAAAAGTAAGACACCTAGTAACATTAGGTAGTAGGCAAACATTTTAAGGGAGTGCTTTTTGTATAATTGCATCAAGAATCGGATGGAAATGTATCCGGCTATTAGTGCTGATACAAACCCGGCAGCTAGGGATTCAGTGGGGACTGTAGTGAACCCCTCTGATTTGAATAGAAGTGTGTAGACCAGAGCTCCAAGAATGGCTGGAATGGCAATCAGAAATGAGAATTTGGCAGAAAGTTCGCGGTCTTGGCCGGTGAGTAGGCTTGTGGCAAGAGTGGTTCCTGAGCGAGAGATGCCGGGAAGCATAGCGAAGACTTGTGAGAGTCCGACTAATAATGCGTATGGTGCACCTGGATATTCAAATTTACGTTTGATTTTGGGTGCGAGTTTTTCGGATGCGAGAAAATAAACACCTGTGGCAAGCATTAGATAAGCCACTGTTTGAGGATTGTGGATAGACTCAAAAAACTCCCCGTAGAGCAACCCTGCCAACACGGCTGGTATGGTGGCTATAACTAATGCTAAAAATAGCTGTAGGCTTGATTTTTGGCGTGAGAGTAGGCCTTTGAGTAGGTCTATTAGGTCCTGTTTGAAATACCAAACTACTGCAAGTAGTGTGGCAAAGTGGATAGTGACGTTGAAAGCTAGAAGTTCTGCTGGTACAAAGCCAAAAAGACTTTCGGCCAGGACCAGGTGGCCAGACGAAGATATGGGAAAAAACTCTGTAATCCCTTGGAGGATTCCGAGGATTAAAGCTTGAATAATGCTCATTGGTGTGAGGTTAAGGCATACACTTGTATGGATTTATTCTAACACCGCCTTTATGACATTCATAGTGCAAGTGAATACCTGTAGCACCACGCACTTTACCACTACGACCCATTTTAGCCATTGCTTGACCTTTGGAGACTACGTCACCTGGTTTTACGTAGAGAATTTCGTTATGAGCATACAGTGTTTTGTAACCGTTTTTATGATTGACGACAATATAATTACCATATCCCCCGTTCCAACCGTATTTGGCAATTTCCACTACTCCGTCTGCGGTAGCCCAAATTAATGGCTTGCTGGTATCTGCGATATCAAGGGCGTAGTGAGATCTGGAATAACCTTGAGTTACGGCACCAAGAGTTGGTCGACCCCATGGACCTTTTGAGGCAGGGGCTTTTTGAGCTAAGACACCCGAAACAATATCATTTGTATTAATTGCTCGTAGGGCTGGATTGGCTTCAAAACTAAAGTTTTGAATAGAGTCAATTTTGTATTGAGACGGAAGTGTTGGAGAATTGATTGAATCTGGAGAAGTTTTCTCTTCTGGAAGATTTGGTAAAACACTGGCATCTATATCGGTTGTAAGATGAGCAACCTTTGCGGAAGTTGGGGTTGGTTGAATTGTGTCGTTGACGGCGATTTTTTTAGTTACGCGCGTTCCACCAGGAATAAAAAGTTCAGTTCCGACAGATAATTTCTTGGTATCAACCACGTTGTATCTTTCGATATCATAAAAGTCGACCTTGTATTTATTGGCAATTGAAGAAAGGGTTTCACGTTTATTTACTACGTGCGTGAGTCCATCGATTGGAGGAATTGATAATTCTTGGCCGGCTGTGACATCGTCTAGATTGACAATTGAATTTTCCCAAACAATTGTCTCTGTGGAAAGACCATAAATTTTAGCAATATCTTTAAGTTTTTCACCCTTTTGAACCGTATGAATTTGAAAAGTAAGGCGTCCAGAGTCTGAATCATCTGCAAATGGCATGTTTTTAAGCAAGAAACCTTCGTGAGTGGCGATAATTTGTGATTGGTTGTAGGCGATATCCTCTTGATTGAGATATGTGTTGTAAGCACCATCTAAGTCAAAATTACTGGCGATAAGTGGCTCGGCAGGTGTGATTGAAGTTAATAACAAGACAATTGAGCACAAAGCTGTAGTTCTTTTGAGGATAGTTTGCTCTGGATTAGCAATAATATGTTTGCGCGATAAATGTCTCAAAGTCGTTTTGTAATTGGACTTTGGAGTGTATTTAGATTTGTAAACCTTGGTTTTTAGGAACTTCACATAACAAGCTTGTATATGAGATATAGTCCTAAGAATAGGGCTTTGAGAGGAACGTCGATGTTTTTTGAATTTATTGTAACTTATGAGAATAGCTCCTTTAGCTAATTACCAAGTTGTAATAAACATGCATCATTTACTGAAGTATATTAAACTCAGGGCAGACTTCGCCTTGATAAAGTTCTTGCTGATTGTATATGATTTATTTATAAAAAGCAAGAATTGCTATTATTTTAATATATTTTTCAAATGCGTCAAGTCCTAGTTTATTTTTTATATCTATTATCAGTTTCGACACTAGTTGCAAATATTGGATTTGGACTGGGTCTAAGCCAAGTTAAATTCCTAAAAGAGCTAGTTTTTTTGGTACTGGCTGTGGGTGGTGCTATAAACATTAGAAAAATAAATTTATCACCATTTTTTATTGGGCTCGGCTATATTTTATGGGCTTTATTGAGCTATTTTTGGTCTGGAAGCTCTATTGTCGACTTTGTATTTGGCTTGAAATATGAAATTTCCTTTGTGACTCTTTACTATGCAGTTTATTTATTAGGGATAAGAAAGAAGCAGGGTTTGAGTGTTCTTAAAAAAATTGTTAAATTTGCGAGTTTAGGAGTTTTTGCTTCGATTTTGATCTGGATTTTTGGAAATGAACTATTAACAATGGCTGGATACAGAGCTGACTGGTCGACATTTTATGTGGGCGATGCCACGGCATTCTGCCAAAAAATTGAGAATTTAAATATCTGTAGGTTGCAGGGTTTTTTGTCTGGACCAAATGTATTTGCTCTATATAGCTTGCTAATTTTGGCTACAGCTAAATATCTTGGTCTTTCGAAAAAATATATGGCATTATTGATATCTGGAATCATCTTAAGCTTTTCTCGTAGTGGTATTTTGGCGCTGGGTCTGTTTTTAGCTTTAGGATATGTTGATGGAATACATAATTTATTGAAACTTGCTTGTAGAAAATGGAAGCTAACATCGGTCATTTCAGCGATGGGCTTGTTTTTGATATTTGCCTTTAGGCCTGAATCCAACTCAGAACATCTAATGGCTTGGAAGTTAGGGTTTGCTGAGTTTTTAAATTCACCACTCTTAGGACAGGGTGTTAATTTTAGTGGACCTGCAAGTCGGTTTTCTGATTCGGTTTTAATTCCAGAAAGCTGGTTTTTGCAGGTGGCAGATAACTTGGGTTTGATTGGCCTGGGCTTGTTTTTGGCTTTTGGCTATCAGGTCTATAAGAAATTACCAAAAGTTTTTCAAAACTTCTTGATTGCTATGTGTATCCCATTGGCACTACTTCATAGTCTAGAAGATGCAGGCTTTGCCTATAGTTTGGCTGCTATTTTGGGAATTGTTAGCTCTGAAGAATTTTAAATTTATTTTTGAAGAACTTTATTTAAGGCTGCCAGAAAAATTTGGGATGTAGAATCCAAGTGGGATTTTTGTGGTTTGTAGTTTGAGAGTAAAGTCTGGAGAGAGCTGAGAAGGTGTTGAATTTCTAGGGAATCTTGGTGGATTGTTATTCCAAGACCACGAGCTTGGAAATCTTGAGCATTTAAGAGTTGGTCACCTCTACTTTGAGAAACCGGCAATGGCACTAAAACAGCTGGTAAACCTAAAAACTCAAACTCAGCTAGTGATCCAGCCCCAGCTCTTGAGAGAACAATGTCAGAGCAGGCGTAGATGTCCTTCAGGTCATCAACATAATCAAAATGTAAATAATTGGATGGAGTTTGGGATGGAATATTTTCGGAATTTATTTTGCCAGTCAAATGAATGATGTTATATGACTTAACTAATTGATTTAGATTAGAAAAAACAAAATCATTTATAGCTTTAGCACCGGAACTGCCCCCTACAATAAGCAAAGTTGGCTTTTGAGTAGTCAATTTTGAAAATCCAGGAATTTTGTTTGGATTTCCAAGTTTTAGAGAAGGTTTTACTGGGATTTTCACATTGAGATAATTAGGCTTCGGACTGCGGAAACTCTGACTAGAATACCAGACTTGATTAGTCAAAAAACTGACTATTTTATTGGCCAATCCAAGTGATGCATCTGACTCATGAATAATAAATGGAATTCTCAGAATCTTACATGCAAATGCAACCGGTACGCAAACAAACCCTCCTTTCATAAAAACGATATCTGGCGATCGATTTATAAGAATTCTGAGTGATTGGACAAAACCCCAGAAGACCTTGAGTGGATCTATAAAATTCTGCAAACTAAAATATCGGCGAAGTTTGCCAGCAGTAATGTAGCTAACGTCGTAGTGGTAGGGTGCAAACAAGGATCTCTCAAAGCTCTGATTACTTGTAATAAAGCTCAACTTGATATTTGGGTAGTTTTTTTGAAGTAATTCGGCAACAGCAAAATTGGGATTAACGTGTCCGGCGGTTCCGCCGCCCACTAGAGTGACTTTCATAGTTGTAAGTTGTAAATTGAGATAAGTTTAACAAGATCCCTGCTCCAAGGCAACTAGCCAACAAAGAAGACCCACCATAGGACACAAAGGGTAAAGTGATCCCAGTTACTGGTAGTAATCCAATGTTTACGGAAATATTGGTAAAGGCTTGAGCAACTAACCAGATAGTAATTCCTGAAGCTAAAAAGAATCCATATCTATCGCGGCTGTATTTGGCAACGATAAAACCCCGAACTGAAAGCAAAAGGTAAGCAAGTACTAAAATAAATACACGAAAGAAACCCAGCTCTTCTGATGAAGCTGCAAAAATAAAATCGTCAGAAGCCTGTGGTAACCAATAGGATTTTTGCACCCCTTTGGTGAGTCCCCTACCCATCAAACCACCGGATGCTACTGCGATATTGGCCTGATGAGTTTGCCAACAATAGTCTTTACGTGTTCCAAGTGAGGATTCTACCTGACAATTGTTTTCTGAAGGGTTTATGTAGGCTTTGAACCTATGTGAAAGATAACTGGAATTAGGAATTAGAATTGATAAAAAGAAGATCATTGCGGCAAAACCAATCGCAAGATGCTTGTAGACGGCACCTGCAAGGTAATACATGCCCACGGCTATAAAGGCGAAAATCATTGTGGAGCCAAGATCTGGTTGAAGAATAACAGGTAAAATTATAATTCCAGCTAGAATGGAAAATGAAACAAAACCTTTTTTAAAATCCAATATATCACTGCCTTTTTTTTCGAACCAGACCGCTAAATAAAAGATTAAACACAGCTTGGCTAGCTCTGCTGGCTGAATGGAATTATTGGCTATTACAATCCAAGACTTCGCGAAAGTTGTAAACTGACTACCAGCAATTAATACAGCAACAAGTGCCCCAAGTGCCCCTAAAAATAAAACTACTGCATATTTTTTCCAAATATTGTAATTAACCTTAAATCCAGCATATAAAAAACTCAGTGCAATAAATACCCTTACTATATGTTTTTTGAGAACGTAGTAACAATCGACCCCGTCCTGACCACAAATTGGAAATCTAACTCCGGCAGGCTTGGTTAGATCAATTGACTTTGGAACTCCAATACTTGCCATCATGACAACCCCAAACAAAAGAAGGAATAAAACGATAATTAACAACCAACGGTCGTATTTTTGTGGTCTCATGATAAGAGATTAACTTTGCTTAGTATACATTTTTAGACTATGATTTAAAAGTAATAGAATCCAAAATGAAGATTAAATCCCTTGAAATATTCTCAGCTTGCTTGGTTATATTAGATCAGGTTTCAAAGTATTTTTTTGTAAATAACTACCCTGGTTTGATACATAAAAATTATGGATCGGCTTTTTCTATGCCTATTAATCAATATTTTGTAATGGCCCTTTCAGTAGCTGTAATTGGAATGTGTTTTTATTTTGTGCGTCAGCATAAATTTAAACACGAATCATTTGTTGTTTTAATGATGGCGGGGACAATTGGAAACTTAATTGATAGGGTGAGACTGGGATATGTAATTGATTTTATAAATGTAGGATTTTGGCCAGTTTTCAACTTGGCTGATGTGTATTTGTCACTGGCAATAATTTATTTGTTTGTGACGTATTTTAAACAAGATGAACTTAATTTTTAATTATGGATCCAAACATCAATCCAGAAGAATTAAACTCTTCTGAGACAAACAACTCTGAAATTTCTGAGCAAGAAATTTCAGACATGAACCCAATTCCCCAAGAGCAAGATGTCAAGATGGTCAAGCAGGAGGAGTCTGATTCTCAAAGTCCTGTTGAAGATGATAAAATCGAGTCTGAAGAGAATCTGAAAGCTCCTGTTACGATGTTTGTTCGTGTAAACCAGGTGGTAACATCTTTGATTAGCGGAGTTTTTGCAAGTTTGATTATTTTGCTGGCTTCGATTGGTGTTTCGAAAGCTGGATTGGTTTTAGACACCGGTGAGGGTGCTGTTGGATTTCAGGTTTTGGTAGTATCTTTGGTGCTTTTTGCCTTGGGTGTGACTATCTCACAGTGTTTGGATAGCTATTTGAGCAAACTTGTGGAACGAGATAATTTTGAAAAAATTGGATTTAAGGTTTTCAAAAATATTTCATCTCAGTTGATCTTATTGATCTTGAGTGTGCCTTTTTTGTTTTTGAGCTTGGGGCTGGAAGAAAAACTAGCGCTGCTTTTTGTTGGAAATTATTTAACTTTTTCGTATTTAGTATTTTCACAAATTTTGTTTTTTGGACTAAAGTTTAGGCAGCTAGGTAGCTTGTTTGGAATATTTGTTTCGGCAACTATTTTGAATATGTTGATTTTTTACCTGGATGCGGAAATGGTCCCAACACTATTTTTATTGTCGCCTCCTCTGATTTCGACTCTCAAAGAGCTTGGTGCTCAGGTAACTGAGGGCTTGTCGAGCTTTGAAATCTAATTAAAAACACCACCTGACAAGGTGGTGTTTTTGGTAGTTTATTTTTTGAAGTGATCAGCTATTTTTTCCATGCCTCGAAGGATTTCGACTGGGACCATCCAGATGGTTGTATTTGATTGGTCAGAAGAAAGATCGTTGATGGATTGAAGTGTTCTTAGGTGTAGAGCTCCTGGGCTTTGAGCGAGCATTCCGGCGGCTTCCATGAGGTTTTGAGCGGCTTCTTTTTCGGCTGTGGCCTTGATGAGAACGGCTCTTTTTTCACGTTCAGCTTCGGCTTCTTTGGCCATGGTTCTTTTGAGATCGTCTGGTAGACGGATGTCTTTGAGCTCGACAGCTTCAACTGAAATCCCCCACTCGTCTGAGGCTTTTTCGACAATGTTTCGGATGTTTGTGGCGATGTCGTCACGAGACTTAAGGAGAGTGTCGAGATCGACCGTACCGACTATGTTACGCATGGTGGTTTGTGCAAGCTGGCTAATAGCATAATAATAGCTCTCAACCTCGATTATGGCGCGAGCTGCGTCTTTTACCTTGTAATATATTACTGCATTGATACGAATTGAGATGTTGTCCAAGGTAATCGCCTCTTGATCTGGAACATCTACGGCCTTGGTACGAATATCAACTTTTTGCATGCCTTGGATAATTGGAAGGATCAATCGCCAACCTGGTTCTACAGTCTTAGTGTACTTACCTATTGTAAATTTGACTCCTCTTTCGTACTCTTGAACTTGTCGGATTGAAATTAGGATAATAAACAATCCTATCAAAAGAAATTGCATAAAAAAATGGGTTATTTACATTGATTATCTAGGACATACTGCCAGTTTGTAGGCATGGATTCAATAGAATTGGTGAAAAGCTTAGAGTTTTGAGTGGATAATTCTACCTTGGCAGACATGGACTGACTATAGCCTTCTGATATATTTGTTAAATGCTGCATTTTTTTAATTTGGAGCATTTTATTGGTTGTTGATTGCTCTATACTTCCTGCCTCTGAGACCGTTATGGCTAGATTATTGAGATCTAAACCGCTTTGAACTGCGGATTCTATAAATTCATTTGTTGGATCTTGATTGAGTCTTTGTAGTAAAAGTTCGCGAACCTCTTTGGGTGCACTTCTAGTTGTGTTTTGTGAGAGCTGAGAGGCTTCTTTATCAAAAGCTTTGATAACCTTGTCGAAATCTTTGACTACAGCCGATCCGGCGGCTTTGGTGACATTCCAGAGATTTTTGAAAAAACCGTCATCTTTTTTTGTAGCTTTACCAATGAAGTCTGTCTCATCTTTGAAGACTTTTGATAAGTTTTCATTTGCTTTATCTGGGAAATTTTTAATAGAACTAATTAGAGCATTTAGCTCCTTATTGAAATCGGCAATACTACGGTTTTTTGATTTGTCGAATTTTTTTAGGGTATTGGCCCAATTATCATAAATATCTGAAAAGGCGCCTCCACATTCGGCATAGACTCCAGTTGGGTTATCTTGTCCTGGTTGCTTGAAATTTAACTTAGGCTCGTACTTTTTTAGTATGTTTATTGTATCACTTTCGATGAGATTTTTAGCGTCTGATTCAGAAGAACCGAGATATTGTTTAACATACTGATCCTTAAAATCTTTTTGCATTTCTTCAATGAGATCATCTCGATATTGTTCATAAGCATCTTCGTTTACAGCTGCGGGAGCGAGAATATCTAGGTGGCGAAGGATGGAAAGCTCTAAATCGAGTTTGAGATATGTTTTGAGTTTGTTGTCTACATCGGTTTGGTTGTAGAACATAATGTTGTCCAGCAAATCTTCGATTAATTCATCTTTAGCTTTGAGGACTGTAAAACGATCACGTTTATTACAATTGTTTGTAGTATAAACTCCACCAAAAGTATTGAAGACACTTGGGCGGAAGTCCTCGGAATAATCGGAAAAATCAAAAGTTTCGGAAATTACATCTACCAAAGTACTAATTCTTTGATTATACGGAACAACTTTTTGCTGAGCATGCACAGGTGCAGCCATGGAAATGGTCGTCAATAAAAGCGCTAGCGATATGATCTTTGTGACTATTCGCATACTTCTTTTTTTGTTAAATTATCTGAGGCTTGCTTCAAGCCTGCAAACGCATCTTTTAGTGAAACCAGCAAAGTGTTAAAGGTATCAATTCTATTGCCAATATCTTGGTATCCCTCTTGAATATCTTTGATTTGTTTTTCAAATTCAGATGCCTCTTTATTAGCTTGGTCTAAAGCTTCTTGTAAACGTGCTTTTTGTGGATCTTCTACGGCTGTATCTGACTGGGTTTTGGTTGCTACTTCTGCTGGAGGAGGGGTTGGTTCAACACTTGCGACTGTAGCCTGCTTGATAGGATAAGGATCACGAATTGATTTTGAGATGATTGCAAAATCAATTCCGACAACTGTTTTCTTGAGTGAGGCTTTGCAAAATGGAAACTCGGCAAAGTTACCAGTAACTTTTTTAGCCAATAAATTATTAGAAAGTAAGTCTTTCATGTACTGATTAAACAAGTCGACTTGGCACTGTACACAGCTTAAATTGGATGGGATAACCAACCCCCAAGTACCCAAGACTTCTTCTTTGACTATGCAAAAAATACTATCATCTGGGCAGGCGACTTCGTTTACATCTGGCACGTCCATGAGTCTGGTAGCTGGTTGCGCGCTTGGCTCACCACTATTGTTTGCTTGAGAGCCACCGCCACCTGGAGCGGAGGTATTTGGAGTGGTGCCACCTGTTGCGGGCGGCGAGGATGGTCCTGAATCTGGATTTTGGTCAGATCCGGTGGATGAACCTTGGGTTTGAGAGTTTGTAGCCTGAGATTGTTCGAAGTCATTTAATTGATCCTCTAAATTGCTGTCTGTGGAACATTCATTTGGCTCTGGACTTGGAGATACGGGCGCCTGAACTTGGGGCTCTTGCTCCGGCTGGTCTTGTGAATCTGGGGTTTGAGGGTCTGATTGATCGGGCTGATCTTGCGAATCTGGCCTAGGTGTAGTTGGAGTTGGGGTAGTTGAAGACA
>Ga0181591_10001788_pt1 | contig 18580 bp, 23 predicted proteins | sample 071ome_33_FD_133757 | JGI IMG/M metagenome (GOLD analysis project Ga0181591, IMG submission 133757) | Coastal salt marsh microbial communities from the Groves Creek Marsh, Skidaway Island, Georgia - 071412AT metaG (megahit assembly) | ecosystem: Environmental > Aquatic > Marine > Intertidal...
AGATTAATGATTTCAGAAAACTTTTTTCCAGTTAGCTCTTTCTTTTTAATTTTAGTGCCTAGTAAATCTAAATTCAAAAACTTTAAAGAAATAGAACCATTCATACATGATTTATTCAATATCTCTATGATCTTATTCTTTCTGTCCTGATAATCAATTTTATCAACATGTAGACAACTAATGTTTTGCACTGAGCCATTGGTAATATTATGTAAATCAAAGAAAGAAATAGTATTCTCTTTCATATCTGTTTGTTGATCATAAACCACATTTAAATATTTGATCATAATACAAATGCCTCTTTTTTGGATAGTGTGTAAATTAATTGATTCATTGTAGTACAAAAGTTTTCGTAATTATATTGCGATGCAATGTATTCTCTATTCTTAATAGTGTCAATTTTATTGTCTATGTTTTGATCTACTATATCCGGTATCTGATTGATATTTTGAAAATACAAGATTCCTTCTAGATCATTATCAATCTTTAGATTTCCAGGACATATACATTGACATCCTTTAGCTATAGCACACAATGTGTTAATGCGTTGATCTGTTAGCTCTATAAAGAAAGTACAATCATTGAGAGCATCATTTATGTCTTCTATTTTGCAGTCTAAGTCTAGTTCTTCACACTCATATTTATTTAAAATTTGTTTGACATGCTGATATATGCTTGTGCCTTGATGTCTTATTAAGATTTTTTGTTTTTTTTGTTGTTCTTTGTAGTCAAAAACATCTAATGGTATACCATACTTAATTGTGTGTTTATTTCCGATATTAAAATTGTGGTGTTGAAAAAATACTGTGTTATATTTCGATAGCTGTGATCCCAAAATAGCGACATCTTCTTTTTTCAAAGATATTTTTTCAGGATGGTGTTCGAAGATTATGGTGTTAGTATGTAGTATTGTATCCAGATTGTCCTTGTGTTTAGTTAATATGCTAGAAGAAATGAAAAGATCATAACTATACAGATCTATGTTTTTTTCAACATTAATTGCTTTCTGTTTTTTGTGGTCTAGAACATAGTAATTATAATCCAATTCATATAAAATATGGTCAAACAAAGAGTTTGATGACCTATAAAATATGTTAATATCACTACTTAACGCCTGATGCATTATATTAGATATTTGAAAATTCAGCCGCATATTTTCTTTCCTATGTTGGTATAACTAAACTGGTCAGCAGATTCTATGCCAATCATTCTTTTTGCTTCATATTCTTTTCTGTTATTTCTGTATAGCTTATATGCCTTTTGCATACATTCTATCAAATGAGTAACGCTAGGTTGCAACCAATATTCACTAGCATTATACATATTAAAATTCTCTGATAAACAAGGATCATTAGTAATAATTGGTTGTTTTCTACTATTAATTAAATATCCGTTGTTATTATCGATAAAATCGCATGTTCCTATTTTATCTGTAACGATAGGAGTATTGCCGCATATTAATGCTTCAGCAGCAGGCCTGCAAAAGGCCTCACCAAAAGAAGGCATAACAAAACAATGACAAGTATTATGTAGTCCTATCATATCATCATCTGTTAACTTTTGGGTAATGATTACTTCTTTCTTGTATTCTTTTCTGATTCTTAGCTTATTTGTTATTTTTTGAATATCAGATTGTATTTTTTGGTAGTCCCCGTTGATTTCAGATGTTTTAATAACAAGCCCAACATCATCTACAATATCAAATGCTAGATGGAAGGCAGCAATAAGATCTTTGAAATTTTTTCTTTCGATCCACTCACCGATAGTATAAAAGTAAAAAGTATTATCTGTAAAAAATGGCAGATTTATTTTATGATCCTGTTTGGATTTATATAGGTCTATATCAATGGGCTGTGAAATACTTTTTATTTTTGTGGTGACACCAGATTCTCTAAGACACTTGGCTTCAACAGTAGAAGGTACACATATTTCATCTAATCGATTGATATTAGTAATGCTTTCAAAGTTAGTAATATTATTAGTTTCAAATACAGATAAACCAACATTTTTTTTTGCTATTGAACTAGCACTAATAGATTGAGGTAAAACCTTTTGGAACACTATATCATAACTATCGAAATTTCTTTTTTCATAATTAGATATTTCTTGATCTATATCAGCCTTATTTTCTGTGTAATAAATTGGTCTTGTAGCTAAATCAGGAATTTGAGTTGCTATAGCTTTGATATACTCTCTACTAGCGATACCCCAGCCGTCATTTTGTCTATAGGGACCTATAAATAATGCATTCATTTAGTATTCTCTTTCATATGTGCATATTCTATAAAATCTTCTTTAGATAATTTGTCAATATTAGCTAGTGCTTGCATAGCTAAATTATGATTATTAACCATACTTTCTAGGGTCTTTTTAATTTCTTCTAGACCATAAGGTTGTGTGTTCATACCATTAACTGTAAAACCGTAGTCAGTATCTCTCACCATATTCAATAACAACATTGATGATGCTATAGGATGATGCGGCATATTATTAGAAACCCATCTAATAATACTATCATATGATGCATGCTCTTTGGATAGGCTAGAAAGATTTTCTATTGCTGGAAGTGGTCTGTCCCATTTTCCTTGCAATCCAGTTAGTTGTAGACTATCAAGATAACTTTCCCATTTTTTTGCAATAATATCCCAGTCATAATATTTTTCTGTTAATCTTCTCGTTTCATGTCTTTTTTGTTGCTTCAAAATATCTGGTAGGCTGATATAATCGATAACATGTTTTACGAAGGAATCATTGTCTGGGTATACTCTGATGGCTTTAGTTTCTAGTTCTTTAAAATATTGATTTACTTTTATCGGATAGGCATTTATTTTTTTAACAATATCACTCATTGCACTATAATCAACGGTCATTACTGGCACACCTGCCGATGACGCTTCAACCTGCGGCATACCAAAGCCTTCACATATAGCGTATTGAACATAAACATCAAATAGATTTATGATATTATTCAAATGATGGGTTTGTAGTCCATTACCTACGTTTGGCATACTCATACTGTGTTGACCGCATCGTTTACAATGTTTAATAGGATGCTGGAATAGAGAAGGTTCATAATAATGACAATTTTTACAAGCATATGTGAATAGGACACGACTGCCTACTTCATATTCTTTTAGTAACTTTGGAATATCCCATCCAGCATCTGGATAGCTAGTATGAGTATAGAGATACAAATGATCTGCTATTGGGTTGTTATCTTGTCTGAGATTATTAACCAAATTTTTAAACGCAGCAAATAGCTCTGGTATAAGCTTACGCTTTTGATTACGCATAATTGATCCAATTATAAATGCATCTTCTAGTCCAAAAAATTGTTTTATCTGGCTTCTCTCTGTGTCCTGTAGGGGCTTAAAGGTTTTTAAATCTACTCCAGGCGAAGTGGTGTCTATATATTTGATTTTTCCTCCGCTTTGATCCATCAGAGTGTCTCGACCAAAATCGGAATAGGTAAAAATAGCATCAGCCTGCATAAATGTGTCTATCCATTCCTCTTGTTGTGGAGCCGAGTCTACTGTTGGCATAAGAATCCAATGGAAGTATGGTCGATATGGACTAAACTGTTGATAAGAATTCATCCAGTAGTCTCTAATATCAATAACAACATCAGGTTGAAAATCTAATAATACTCGCTCGAATCTCCATCGACCAAACTGATTTTCTAAAGAGCTATTATATTGTTTGTGTCTCGGATCATTTGATTCAACAGCGTTGGCATAGTATCTCCAATTTATGCTTATATCCTTGGGATCATTAACTTTGCCGTAACAAGCAAACTCTGCTATTTGATACTTTCCTGTGGCATGAAGCCTGCTAAGTATTTCTTTTGTATAAGTTCCAAAACCAGAGCTTAAAAAGCTAGCTTCTGATACCATTAAAACCTTGAGTTTTTTTTCTGACATATTTATTATGATAATTGATGGTTGAGTAAAAGAAAGGGGAGTATAAACATACTCCCCATCTTATTTTTGGCGAGATTATTTAAAACGCAACTGCTTCTTCTTTGTTGCGTCCTCTTGACAACTTTGTAATCTTGGAGAAGTTATTAACTCTAACTTTTAGAGTACTATGTTTAACCCCATCCTTTTCCCAGGAGTCATTTCTTAAAGACCCCTCAACCATTACAAGATCTCCCTTTTTAAAGGATTCCCCTATAATTTCTGCTCCAGTGTCCCAGGCTTCACATGGTACAAATGTTGTAATCTTATCTCTTTCTCCATTTGCTTTCGTATATTCACGAGATACAGCAATAGTAAAATTAACAACAGAAGTTTGCTTGCCATTAGTGTTAACTGAACGAACTTCTGGGTCTCTAGCTAAATTTCCTCTTAGAATATTTATATTCATTTTAACTCCTCGTTTTTGATTAAACCAAACTATACAATATAATACATCACCAACGCAGTGATGTCAAGTTTTGGGGATAAATGCTTTGTCTACAATTAGTGAATCATTAGCATTACTTTTTTTACCTTTGACAATAATAATATTGTTATTAAAAAGAATGTTGCGATATGTCTTATATGCTTCTGGAAAGAAGATAACACTATCTATAATACCAAAGCTATCACTCAAAGACACAAAAGCCATTTCTGATCCTGGATTTTTACCCGATTTAGTTTTTGTAACACTAACACTGGCGATTTCTCCACAAACAATAATATTGTCTTTCATTAATGTTGTATTAAATTCTTTACAATTACAATTAGTCATACTTACATCATACATATCTACTTTGGAACATGTAATGCTACAACCCAAAATCTCATCTTCAGAATCAGATATCCATTCAGGACTATCATCTAATGCGTAAGGGGGGTTGTTTAAAGAATCTAACAATCCAACTATAATTTGTTTTCTTTTAGTGGTTAATTTGTGCTCATGTAAAAGCTTGTATATACATTCATAAACATTAGAACATGACTTCATATGCTGAATAATGAATTCGCACTCTTTTTTAGTTAATTCGCTTATAAGAGAATATTCAAAAAGCATACTAGTTCTAGTCTTCTTCAAAAAGTCTAGACCACCACACCTTATTATAGCTTTTGCCGCCGTAGAATTGATATTGTTGATTATTTTGAATAATAGTTCTATCCAATTTACATTAAAAATGTCTATAGAGTGATCTTCTATTAATTTAATCAATTTTTGGAAAACCGAATTACCAAAACCTTTTATATCTGTTAGACCAAAATAGATCTTTTTGTTTTTCATCACAAAAAGCTCATTTAAATTTCTAATATCTGGTACAGATATGTCGATATCCATTTCGTTAGCATTTTGTACAAGTGCCTTGATTTCAGCCTTTGGGTCTATTTTATCTTTGGCAAATCTTAGATATGAAGCAAAGAAAATCCTGGGGAAATGAGCTTTAGTATATGCTGAAAGGTACGCATTCATGGCATAGCTCACAGCATGACTTTTATTGAAAGAATATCTCTGGCTTTTCTCAATCCAACCAAAAATTTCCTCTGCTTCTTTATCTGATACAATTTGAAGTTTTTTGGATCCTTTAATAAATTTCTTTTTAAGCTTAGCCATTTCTTCGGGTTTTTTCTTACCAATAGCTTTTCTCAGACTATCAGCCTCTTGTAAATTAAAACCAGCAATTTGTTTAGCTATCTGCATGGCTTGTTCTTGATATATCATTTCTCCATATGTTGTTTTGAGACTGTCTTCTAAGGCCGGATGATAATAATCAACAGATTCTTGGCCATTTTTTTTATCGATATAGTGATTGCTTACACTTTTGCCGTCGCGGAAAGCTTCAAGGCATCCGGGTCTCAAAATGCTGATTAATGCAGATAATTGTTCTATGTTTTCTGGTTTCAATTTTTTAGACATAGTTTTACCTAGTCTAGATTCTAGCTGAAAACAACCCTTTGTATTGCCATCAGATATTAAACTCCAGGTTTTAGGACACTCTAGATTAATAGGACTATGAATGGGATCAAAAGACACTTTGAGATTATCCTGGTCCAAAACATCAAAAGCACAACCACAAGAATATTTGAAAGTTTTCATTCTTTGAAGGAACCCTTAAATTTGATATTGTTGGCCAAACGTCTATGTAATTTCATAAATCTAATCATGATTTCCGCACTATCTCTAATATCCTTAACTGCATCATGAGCACCTTCTTTTGATATGCCAAAATAATCTCTGACAGAATCTAATGAATAACTTTTCAGCTCATTATTTTGCTCAAACCAGTAGAACATCAAATTAATTATATCGATAACGTCTCTGGGGAAAAATATAGAACTTCTACCTTCTTTGTTCGTATTGCCATGTTTAACAGACAGTCTGTCTATTATAGGCAAATCAAATCTGTAAATATTGTACCCCGCCGCTATAGGTGCAGAAAACTGGCTTTTTCTAGATGATCTGCTATGGTATTTATCTAAGTAATCAACAAACATTTTCCAGGAATGTTCTTGGGCGGGATTGTTTTTCCATTTTTCTAATATGTCAGCTTTTGAACATCCTGCAACCCTAGCATGAAAATCGACAACATCTGTAGTATACTCATACTTCGGGTCTGCTGCAAGACTCTCCGGCTTAAAAGTAACATTAAACTCAGAGTTTGGAATTATATCTAATTTTATAGGGTCTACCATAACAGCAGCTAGTTGGACAGGACTACATACAGATGGATCAGATCCGTCTGTTTCAAAATCGAATACGCAAATTTTATTATAGTTAATCACATCATTCCTCAATTACATTGACATCCGAAACAGGTATTATCATAGTTTTTTTATTAGTATCTGATGCTAGAGCAGCATTATTTACTTTGCAGCAAGTAATTCGTTCGTCTTTTATTTTTACATATTCTTTTTCTTCAAAAGTGAACTTTGTACCTACTGCAATATCCACAAAACGAACCATATTAATCTCCTTTTTCTAAAAGGTTTTGAATAGTCATAATTTTATCTAACATTGCTACCCCAAGAATATCAAATTTGATAATTCCAATAGACTCTAGATCTTGCATCTCCATACCAGCAATCATCTGTTTGTTTTTTGAGTCATAAACCATAGGACATATTTCTCCAAGGGGTTTAGAGCTAATTGCAATGCCAGCAGCATGTTTGGATTGATTAGACTTTACGCCCTCTAATCTTATAGCCTGCTCAAATCTTTTGGCAAGTGGTCCATGCAATTGACCCTTTTTATCTAGGTGGCACCATTCTTTAAGTTTGTCTCCATTGTTTTCTAATGTCCATTTGATAATCGATGCTTCTCCAGTTTCATCTTTCATTGTCTGAAGTTCGTCTGCAATTTTGGCCTCGTCTGGAATATTTTTCGTAATCTTATTCATTTCTTCGAAAGATATATTTCCATAAACCCTCAATACGTCTTTTAATGCTCCACGACCTTTTATTGTATTGAAAGTTATCATTTGAGAAACCTTATTATCTCCATAAGTATTTTTGATATATTGAATAATATTTTCTCTTTTGTTAATAGGTACATCAACATCGATATCAGGCATAGAAATATGTTTATCAGTGTTTCTACCAGCATTATAAAATCTATCAAACATTAAGTTATACTTAATAGGATCAATATTAGTAATACCAATGAGATAAGATACTAAACATCCAGCGGCACTTCCTCTACCAGGACCTGGAAGCCAATTATTCGAACGTACATAGTTAACTATATCTTGTACTATTAAAAAATAGCTTGAAAGATCGGCACCCTGAAGCACATCAAGCTCATATTTAATTCTATCTGCATATTCTGTGTGTCTTTCTTTGTCTATTTGATTGGCTATTTTATCTCTCCAGCCATTGCGACATAGTTGCCTCAAATATTCTGCATCGTCATATCCTGATGGACAAGGAAATGGAGGTAAATTTGGTTTACTTAAAATATCATACTCTTCACACATAGCATCTATCAAATTAGTATTTTCTATTTCTTCTTCTGTGTGCAGATTATTTATTTCTTCTTGAGAAAGTATATGAAAATTATCTGAAGAAAAAAAGGCACCCAAACCTATATCTTCGTTATTATTGAGTTTACGATTAATATCTGGAAAAGTAGTCTTAAGATTATTACACAATAATACTCTTTGGTCAACAGCATCTTCTTTTTTACAATAGTGTGCATCAGGAGTGCAAACGGTTTTTGTGTTAGTAAGTTTAGACAATTCTCTTATGCAGTCTGTGAGGCTGGACTGGATTTCAAGATTATCCCTATCCATTAGTTGTGCCTCAAGAAAAAAATTGTCTTTACCAAATATATCTTTAAAACGATCAATATATTCTATGCCGATATTTTTCCAATTGGATACTATGGTATCATTTTCTACAAGCTTATTTGCTAATGTTGATCCTAAATGTCCACATATGCCTATCAGATTGCCATCTAGCATTTCTCCTAAACGATCCAGGTCTAATCTTGGTTTATGATAATAATGTGCTGGCTTGTTGGATTCTGATACAATTTTAATCAGACTTTGCCAGCCGTCATAATTTTTAGCAAGCACCAACAGATGAGATAGTTTTCTATTTTCTTTAGACTGCACAGAGGCATCTTGATCACAAATATAAAGTTCGCATCCAAGTATGGGTTTGATACCTCTACTCTTCATTTGTGTATAAAATTTAATAGCACCAGCAATATTTCCGTGATCAGTTAGGGCGCAAGATTTTACGCCTATTTCTTCACATCTATCGGCAATTTGTGCTGGTTTACTGAGTCCATCCAAAAGACTGTACATACTGTGTACATGCAAGGGTATATATTTCTTCATAATTTATTCTGCGCTACCGGGAGCCTTGTACTGTCCAATATTATAGCCGGGACGCTGGTATTCGTCAACTACATTGTTTATACCCTTAATACCAATATCATGCTTTATTTGTTCGCATATGGTCATATTTTGTCCAAGCGGAGTTATTTGGTTTTCTCTATATTCGACACTAGGCAAATAGTCTGTACCTTCAAAAGTAGTCTTACCAAAATGACACAATTTGGTACATTTCCAACTTTTATTTAGTTTAGGATTAATGTCATTTTTTATGTCTTCAAATTTCTTACGAAGCATCATTTCTACTTGATAAATATGGCTCTGATCAAAACACACAGAATACATACCACCATCATTAATAAAGTTAATAGATACAATTACATGTTTAATATCTGGGTATAATTTATGTATAGCATAATAGTATAGCATTAACTGGGGGTCTTGATGTAGTTTTTCTAAAGTTTTTTCTTGACCTGTAGCCCAGTCTAGTCTGCGGCCAGTTTTCCAATCTATGATTTCATATGTATCATCATTAACCTTAGTAATTAGATCTATTGTTCCTTTAATTGCAAGATTACCTTGAAGATGGCCCTCTTTAGCATTGTAGTCGTACTTAGCCCAATCTTTTTTGATTTCTATATCAAAGTGTTGTTCGGGCTCTACTATATCCCGATTGCGTGGATCAAACATTCCATCACTATATTCTAATGCTTTATGAATCCATTTATCGCAATCTTTAAAATCTCTCGCTGTCCATTCGTGATGAGTAAATTGAGAAGTATAAAATTCGTAGACTTGTTCAATAATAGTATTAAGATCATAGTTAGTAATATCAACAGGGCCTATAATATCATCTTCAAAATAACGATTATTTTGTTGTTGATTTAATTTTATAAAGGCCAATATCTCAAATACTTTGTGACATATAGTTCCCTTGTCTGCTTTTTTGTTTGATGGAGATCGATGACCTAAATTATATTCGATGAAGTATTGCATAGGACACATGTTATGTGTACCATATGAACTGCTTCTTATGTATGTTACTATAATGGTAATACCCCTTTGACTTTAAGGAAGCTATATATGAGTTCATTTTTTTGTCCAATACTTAGATCTTTGTTGTCTATCAAGAAATCAAAATTTGATTGATCGTATTGGTCTTCGTCCAATGCTATCTCGCTTTCGTGCCTAGATTCGTACAGGTTTCTATTAAGTTTAATAACTAGCCCACCAGCATTTTTAATAGCCTCAACCTCGTTAGGAAAGCGGCAATCTGCTATTAAGGCCAAAGGCAGATTTTCATCTTGTATTTTTCGAATCGTGGCATCGGCCCAAACATTGTGCTGCATTTTTCTGAATATATTGGTCCCCACATATTGCATAACTTCTCTAGCTGTCATAGATTTACCACTATCTGGCCAAAGACAGTCAACATATTGATTTTTACTTTCATCAGAACCATAGCATTGTTCATAGGTTAAGCCTAATATGTCTATGCACATTTGCTTTAAAGGATCAGCGAAATTATATATGGCAGAATTTTTTTGTATAGTTTGCGAATAAACATTAGCAGTAAACTCACATGCACTAGTCTTACCGGATTGTTTTCTGCCAGCAAAAGCAATAATCATATTATTCCCCTAATATATGCCTTAATTTCATTATCGATTTCATTTTTTGTCATTTCGGCCACATCGCTTTTAGATATAGATGGTACGAATATTCTATATGTGTTTTGGCACTTTTCTTTGATTTGTAAAGCGGCCTTTTTCCCAGCATCATCATTGTCTGTTAAGACTATAATAGTCATTGCACCAGAAGAGTCTAAAATTATTTTTTGTCTATCGCTAATAGACGATCCAAAAATTCCAACACTATTATGTATATTATTTTCTTCTAATTTCCATACATTGCCAGGGCTCTCAACCAAAATAACAATACCGGTTTCTTGTATGTGTTTTTTTGCAAACCAAAAATTATATAGAGAATTTTGGCTTTTAAAATTTACACTATGTTTCCATTTTGAATATAGATATTTTTTATTATCAGCCGGGCAATCACCATTAGGATTATGATAACAGCTACATCTATGACACTTTTCATGTATACTTCTACCAGAACAGCCGACCATATGAAGATATTCTGGATCATAGACAGGAACAACAACTCTATCATACATTTCCTTATTAGGGTTACCGCAATATCCAACATCGTATCTATCTAATATTTCCGATGAAAAATTTCTATCTATATAATATTTTGCAGGTATTTCTAAAAGTGGTCGAATTTTATTTCTAGTTAAAAGATTTGATCTGTCTATATTGATGCTATTATTTATATGACTAATAGTATTAGTGAATGCACTTTTATTCCTAGTAGATTTGGAGACTTTGATATCTCTAAGGTCTTTTTTAATAAACGATGTAATAAAGTCTATTGTTTCTTTAAATGTGCAAACTGTATCACCCTCTTGAGACCAATTATAGTTGCGACTAGAAAGTAATCCTCTAACAAAGCCTATGATAGATCCTTTAAAAATATTTTCGCATTGATGTGTCCTGCACTTCCAGTTGCCCCTATAATTATCTCCTTCGACATATAGGTTTAATGCCCCGGTATTATCTCCATCATGAATGGGACATGACATTGAAATCATTTTGCCGTGATCTTTATAGTCTAGCTGAAAATAATCTAATAATTCTTGTATATTATCGCAAAGTTCATCACAGACTATTTTTAATTTGGCCTGATCATTCAAACGGGATTTCTTGGTCATTATCATTTGCATCCTCTACTATAAAGCCATCATCATTACTGTTAGTGTTATTGATTAGTTCCAATCGGGTTTTGCCTTCACTTATTTTAGCACACCATCCTTTCATATGACAATTAATATAGTCATTATCATCCAACCCACCACCATGTCTACTGATAAGAGGAACTAACTTACGATTGCCGTTGCTGGGACCATCTTCAGCAATTTCTTCTGGAGTTTTCCTTTTGAAGATACTGAAATTGCTACATAACCAAATGATTCTATCTGATCCACTAGCAGTATCTGTACTTTCTTTTGTAATACCGTCTCGATTTAATTGTACAAATGCTACTATAGGCACCTTGTACTTGGTTGCAAAATTATGTAGCTGAGTCATCATAAATCCTAATACCTGATATTCTTTAAGATCCTGACTCATTCCTTGGCTGTCCATAAGTTTTAGATAGTCATAGAATATTACGCAATCTTTAGCTGTTCCATCATCGTTTAGGCCAACCTCTTTTAGCAACCATCTACGCATAATAGATAGTTGGTCTTCAAAGGGTTTGCCAGCGATAGATTTGTAATATAGTCTCGTCTTTTTTAGGTCTTTTACTGCTTCTTGTATCTTTAATGATTTGCTTGGCGTATCAGCAAATTTACCAGTTTCAATATGATTAATTTCTATTTCTGTCATCATAGCAAGCACTCTATTAAGATGATCCTCTTTAGTCATTTCTGTATCCATATTAAGTACAGGTATCTGCATCTTATTTGCTATATAAAAACCCATGTTGTCTGACAAAAGAGTTTTACCAGTCTTGGGCCTAGCAGCTATGACATTGACAGTGCTTCTTCTAAGACCGCCACCAATAGCTTGATCGTAAACAGGAAATCCTGTAGGTATACCTACTTGATCAACTTTACCACTAACTAATTCTGCTATATAGTCTTCTATATCTTCGCTGATAGACACTGGGTTATTATCAACATCATTTAATAGGTTTGTAAAATCAAATATGGTATCCTCGGCTAGACCCAATATGGAGCCAATAGACTCATTTCCTGTAATGTCCAAGATTTTATCTTGTGCTTGTTTCAATTGTTCTCTAAGAAGTCTAGCTATTTCAAGTTTTCTAACTTTTGCGGCAAATTTTCTGACATTTTCTAGATTCACAGGAAAATCTAATACCGCCTTAAGATGCTGCACTTCGTCTTTTTTGTCGAACACATGAGACAATCCTATCTCTTGTGCTGAGGAAAATATAGAGGCCACATCTATATTGATCTTTTCTTCTTTATCGAAGATATTTTTAATACACTGGAAGATAATCTTATTACTATCTATAGTAAAAGATGTGTCTTTGAGTATATCTGCTATATCTAAATATGCATCTTCGCCATATTTGCAGATGCCAGCAAGAACAGCCCTCTCGGCAGATGTATCGCACAAAATCATTAACCGGCACTCCTAGAACAATTATTACATTTGTATCTATTGGGTGTATCTGTAATAAGATTTGGATTAATACTTTCTGTTTTTCCACACACCCTGCACACAACTCTAATAGGATCAAATTTCCTAATTCTAGGAGTAGGATCATATTTTCTTAATTTTTTATCTATGGCAACATCTTCCTTATGTAGATGTGCCTCCATCATTTGATCAAATTTATTTTCTGTTTGTCTAGGCTTTCTGTCCACAGTTTTAATCGGAGTAGATTCAACACCCAATTCATCTTCATCAGAATCAGGAAGCATCTGTTGTAACATATTTATCATTTGTTTAATTTGCTTAGGTGATAAATCATCCATTGCGTAACCCCTTTGATCTTTGAATAGAAATAAGAATATCAGATAAGTTTTTAACTGAAGTAGCTAAATAGGTTAATCTGTCAGATCTTTGTTTAGCATACTTTTTTATTTTATTTAGTTTAGAAGCTCTGTCATTGTGCTTAATTGCCTGGCTAGACTTTTCTATATAGCCATATCCTTTGTAATTATTGATATCATCAGCAATAACTTCTTTTATGGTTTCATCAGCCCAGTTTAGCCTAGCCAATTCTCTATTTAAAGTTCTTTGAATATGGAAGCTAAATTGTGCAAGGCGAAATGCTATTTGTCCGCAGTCTTCTGGGGTGGTTTTTTCTAACACATCCCTACTCATTGTTAAATATCTTTGCAGTTCTTCTTCTGGTAGAACCTCTTCGATATATCTAGGAAGACCAATACGATTTTCATACTCATCTAAAAGACCATCCCATGTTTCTAACTCTTCTTTGGTTGTTTTATTCATTGATTATTCTCTCTCTCCACTGCTCTATTTTTTCATTAAATGGAAGCTCTATGTATTGAATATCGTTTAATTCACACCATTCTCTTTTTTCTGTATCTCTTTTCTTATGTCTCAAGAAACCGAGCCTATCTTTATGAAAAAATTTACTGTACTTATAATGCTGTTCACCATGTATCTCTATGCATTTTCTATTGAGTGGCAAATAAAAATCTAGAATTAATCTTTCTCTGAGTCTTAACGGTATTACTATTTCTTCAAGAATTTGCAGTGTTGGAAAACATTCTTTAATTAGAGTTCTTGCCTTTAAATGTAGAGAAGATTTATTGTTGGCAGATCCATGCGCTATGCCTCCCAATAATTTCCAATGATGTAAGTTGCCGTCTAGGTCTTTGACTTGCATGAGATTCCCATGGTGCTTCTGAGTTCTTCCATTAGTTTATCATAAACTTCTGCATTGTCAACTACAAACTGTCTTAGTTTTTCTGTTCCTTGAAATTTTGGTTTATCGTCTATAGAGGATAGAGTGTACCAGGCGCCTCCTTTAGATATAATACCAAAATCTATACAAAGAGTAACCAATTCCATAGCTTTATCAATACCTTCTCCATATCTAATAAAGCTTTTAATATTGCCTCCGGGAGGTCCCAACGCAGAACACAAGACTTGCCAATCTACTTCTTGCCCTATTTGTGGACCATCAGCACCGCTATGCCATGCTTTAAACATTTTGGCCCTCATCTTTACATCTGTTTGGTAGGCAATAGCCTGACCGCTTTTTTCTTTCCACTCTACATTACCGTAACCAGGATTACCCATCAAATGAGTAATACCAATAACAATATTTTTATTGACAGGTATAACATTCGCAACCTTTCGACAAAACTTAGCCAGTAACTTGGCTCCGTCGGCTCTTTGCATTTTATCCATGCTAGACGTAATTTCTGCTTCAGTACATAGCGCAGAATAGGAGTCGATGATTAATATCGATCCTGGTTCTTCATTAATGATCCGTTCAGCAATTTGTAAATATTCTTCAGCGTGTAGAATTTTTCCTTGTTGTGAACCGATGACTTGAAATCTGTCTAGATCTAACGCAGGTATTCCTTCTAAATCCCTTTTTTTTAATCTACCCTCAATATTTAGATAATACACCTGTCTGGGATTTTTAAGATCTCCCTGATATTCTGGCTTTTGTGCTGTAGAAGCAAAATCTAGAGAGGTAGTAGTTTTACCGCATTTAGGCTGTCCTGTGAAGATAATAAAACTACCTTCTGGAATACCTCCATTTAAAACTATATCGATTGCTGGACTGACCGGAATGACAATAGATTCTCTATCCACAATAGAAGTGGCAGACATCATTATTTGATCGCCAAATTTTTTCTTTACATCTTCTTTGAGTGATGTCATATTATTCTAAGTCCTTGAGTTTAGAAACTATACCTTTTTTAACATTATTTTTGCTATAAGAAACTTCTTTTTTCCTGTTGACTTCTTTCGTGAACAATTTGTTCTGTGATTTCAGTTTTGTTTCTTCTTGTTCTATGATAGCTATAAGATGGGGTGCCCGCAACGAGTAAATTGATTTACCCTTTGGTGTTAAGAGAGCATTTACAATTGCTTTATCTGAATACGTTTTAAGTAATTTATATGCTGTGCCTATTTGATTACGAAAAAAATTTGCCCATTCTTTCGATAGCCAAAATCTATAATGAAGATCTTTTTTGTCTTTTAAGGCCTTTCTTTCACAAACAAGCTCTGTGATATACTTAGCTGCACATACTGGCTTATCATTTGAATATTTGGAAATATATTTATTTTGACTCATTTTTTTTGTCAACAAAATGTATCGATTCTGCCAAATCCTGTAATTCTTTTTCAAGTGTATTCCGAAACTGATCAATTTTATCTTGAATATCGCATTTAGCAGGTACAGGGATGTGTATGTATCCATCCACTAGAGGCTCTACAGATGTTAGTTGTCCTTTTTCGTTTGCAGATGATACCTCACCAAATATTCTCATTCTGATCTCTCTCGGAAAATCTGTTACTTTTCTTTTATGTATTGGGTCTTCTAAAAATTTCGGGTCTTTATCTAAAGATTCTTTCAGTACTTTTTTTCCTCTTTCTTTATCCTGCTCAAATTCTTTATCAAAATGCTCTTGCATTTTTTCTTGAACTTTGGCCCATACTTTTTCTTCTTCTTCTGATAGACCTAGATCTAGCTCTATATTATCTTCTGGTTCTTTATCTGGCATTATATTATCCTAATGGCTTGAATATATTTTTGTTGATCTGTCTTTTTGTATTATTCTTTTTTGAGTTTTCATCATTAACTTCAGATGCTTGCTTGGTCATAATAGCAACTTTATGTTTACCTGACTGACTTTCTGTAATCATTAGGTTTTTAGAATTAACATTTTTTGATACTACTGAAGACGAGGTTTTTATTTTACTTTCATCCTTAACTTCCTTGATTATCTTGTTTATCTGCGTATCTGTAAGTTCCAGTTCATTGGATATTTTTGAAACATCCCAACCCTGGCTATTGAGCCATAATGCTGCATATTTTTGTGTCCTGTTTACTCGTGGCATCATTCAGCCTCTCTTTCTGCATTATATAGGAACGCCATATTCTTAGTTTTCAAAAATTGAGTATACCAAGTAAAGGTTTTAGTATTAACCGTTTTAAACTTATCGTTCGACGACTTGCATACGTTATCTAAAAATGTATTCGATTTTTCTTTGCCGTAAATATGAATAGGATTGTAAAGTTTTCCATCAGCTCCAGTCCTTATAGATAATTTATATGATCCATCTTTTTTTTGTGTTTTTTTGGCATATACTTTTTCGTCTAGAACATTTCTATATGGTTGACCGTCTAATATTAGATCTTGCTCTCCGATCATAGTATAGTACTCATTTGTTAAAAGATTGTCTTCTACAGAATTTTCGTGTTTGTAGATATTATCTGGTTGAAAAAAATCCATATTATCTCCATTTTATCTTATGTTTAGGCTTTTTGATTCTTGACATACCCTTTGGAAGTTCCTTTGCTAAATCTTGATCTTTGTATTCATTGTGTTTTTTATCTAGGTGGTTTTTTTCATCATTGCTCATTTTATCTCTATTCCTGTTCGCTAAATCTCCTAATGTCTTTAGTTCACTATCAGACTTTTTAACAGAGCCATTTATAGTTAACATATCTTCTTGATAGAATCTAGAACAGCTAGATTTGCAGCTGGAACATTTTTCTTTTTCTTTATAGTTAGAAATAGTGGAAAAAATCTCAAAAGGTATTTCGCATTTGCTACAAAAATATGTATAGGTAGGCATTATCTCTCTATTTCTCCCACATATAGCTTCCACTCGTTTGGTATGTTTTTCCTTATAGTAAGCAATTGATGGCTTACATGCAAGTATTTTGTTGTTTTTTGTGGAGCATATGGTTTGGTTTTTAACATCATATTAGCTTGTTGTGGAGTTTTATTACCCTTTTTGCAATTACACTTAAAGCATGCTGTAACAATATTTGTCCAAGAAGTCGGGCTTTGTTTAGCATGTGGCCATTTTGATTTTGGTATTACATGGTCATACGTTAATTGATTTATTGATGGTTTAGTGCCGCAATATTGACATGTATAATCATCTCTTATAAAAAGATTTTTTCTAGAAAAATTAACCAATTGACTATTCACCTTAAAATATTTAGTAGTTTTTACTACAGCAGGAATTTTTATTTTCTGTTGCTGAACCCCTGTTACATAATCGTCTTTATAAATTTCAATGATATCTATACCGGTATATTTGCTATTAGCATACCGATAAGACCAAATCATAGCTTTTTTCCAATCAATAATACCTATTGGAGAATAGTCAGCATTTAATACTAAACAGTCATTATGATTTCTCATAACCTATCCACTATGTCTGCGATAATTGGATTTCTAACAATGTCTGATATTTCTAGTTTGGAAAAACCAATACTATTCACACCATTAAGACGATCGATAATTTGTCTAAAGCCTTCTTTATTATATCTTTCTAGATCAGATTGGTCTAGGTCTCCTGTTAGTACCATTTTACTATCGATACCTATTCTTGTCAATAGCATTTTTAACTGATCATATGAAGCATTTTGACATTCGTCTGCAACAATAAATGCATTATGAAAACTTCTGCCTCTCATAAGTCCCAGAGGAACTATTTCAATTTGCCTTGTATGCTTTAGCTTGCCAAAATGTTGAGGTTTAAGAAAATAATCTATTTCATCAAACAACGGCAATAAATAAGGATGTAATTTTTCTTCTGCTGTTCCGGGCAAAAAGCCTAATTTTTCACCAGCTTCCACCACTGGTCTTGTAATAACAATTTTCTTAACTTTCTGATCAATCAAGTATTCTAAGGCCATGCCTATGGCTATATGTGTTTTACCACTACCTGGCACACCCTCACAAAAAGTGATAGTATTTTCAGCTACATTACGTATATAGTCTTTTTGATTTATGGTTCTTGGCTTAAGTCTGTTTTTAAAGCCTACAACTATATCTTCTGGCTTTTCAAAACCATCTTTTTTATTGTCTAGGACGCTGAAATTTCTATCTGTATTATTTCTATTTTTTCTTTTTCTCAATGTTATACCTTTCAGAATGAAGGATTATATTAGACATGCACCACCAGCACAACTAATTTCCTCTATTCCCACGGTATTGTCCTCGGTTTCCAGTAGTTGTGTATAATCAAC
>Ga0181591_10001792_pt1 | contig 18571 bp, 15 predicted proteins | sample 071ome_33_FD_133757 | JGI IMG/M metagenome (GOLD analysis project Ga0181591, IMG submission 133757) | Coastal salt marsh microbial communities from the Groves Creek Marsh, Skidaway Island, Georgia - 071412AT metaG (megahit assembly) | ecosystem: Environmental > Aquatic > Marine > Intertidal...
GATGATAAAATTGTAGAGATACATACACTAAATCAAAAGTTTAAAAATGTTAACAAACCTGAAATCACAATAGTTGATTTATCAAATCACCTACTTAGAAATCCAAACAACTATTTATCCCCCAACCTAATTGAGGCAATCCATGATAGTTTAGAGAATAAAAATCAAGTATTACTCCTTTCAAATAGAAGAGGTTATAGTAATTTTTTGATGTGTCTTGACTGTAAAGATATTAAAGAATGTCAAAACTGTGCCACAAGCTTAACCGTTCACAAAAATTCTCAATATCAATATTTAAAATGTCATTATTGTAATCTAAGCAAATCAATACCACTTAGATGTAACGCCTGCAACGGAACAAACCTCAAAAATTTTGGAGCCGGCATTCAAAATCTAGACGAACTTTTAAAAGAAGAATTTCCCAAAGCAAAAATTTTAAGAATCGATTCAGACTCTACATCTGCCAAAAACGCCATCAAAGAAATTCATGAACAATTAGATTCAAATGATTTCGATATTATCCTAGGAACACAAATGGTAGCCCAGGGCTTAGACTTAAAAAGATTAAACTTAGTAGGTGTAATTTTTGCAGAAGAAAACCTTAACCTACCGGATTTTAGAACCCACGAAAGGTACATTCAACTTTTAAATCAAGTAGTTGGAAGAACAGGTAGACATACAAAAAACTCCAAAGTCTTAATTCAAACTCTAAAACCGGAAAACAAACTCTTTTACCAATTTTTAGACGAAAACCTTGATCAATTTTACACAGAAGAGCTTAAAAGAAGACAAAAATATAACTTCCCTCCTTTTGCAAAACTCACAAAGATTGAATTCAAAGACAAAGATCTCTCAAAATTAAAAAGCAAAATACAAAGAACTGAAGATCACTTAAGAAGACACAGGGTAAAATTCCATTCTGTTCAACCACTCATATACAAGAAAAATAATCAATTTATTCATCATTTATTTCTACAAAACGCAAACCCACTTCATTTTATAAATAATTTAATATTAGATCCAAATTGTATTATAGACAGAGACCCTCAGAGCACATTGTAAGCAACTTGACAAAAACAGCAAGACATGTATAGTATATCAAATAAATCATATTATCATGTCAAACAAAATAAATTTACCAAAAAACAAATTAGACTCAAGTTTTCTTAAATGTTTAATTTTTTCTTTTTCAATTCATTCAACATTAGGAGCTATTTTAAAATTAAACCATAATGAAAAACAAGTAATCCAAGAAATAAATAATATTCAGCAAACAGTTCGAGGTCTAGGAATAGTAGGTATAGAAATCCACAATAAAGATGTAAAGTCAAAAGAAGAAGAAGAAGAAGAAGAAGATAATTCTGAAAAAAGTCAAAAAGATGAAACTCCACTAAAACAACAACAAGAAGAAGAAGTTGAAGTTGAAGTTGAAGTTGAAAAAGACAACGAACAAAAAAGACCTACATTAACTGAGGAAGAAAATGAAATTTTAGAATCTAAAAATAAAGTACGGGAAATATTTGAGCCACACAGAAAAAGATTAATTGAAAAATATAGCGAATACTTTGATTCAGAGTTCATTCCAAAAGATATCTTTAGAGAATTCATGCAAGAATATCTTCTATACATGGATGCATCAATCAAAACATCTAAAAACCAATCATCAATCACAGAACAAATACTTGAAGATAGTCAACAAAAGTTAAATAATCTAATGAGTTTAATTGATTACAATTCAGAAAACATAAGAAATTTAAGATCAGAATTAAACGAAAAACAAACTTATCAAGAAATTTCAAATGTATTTAGTTCAACTATATACAAACTTACAGAGAGCAACCCTTTAGAATTTGAATCAGGAATTAATTGTGATGGTAAAAACATTATTGGTTTAATGATCCTAAATGAAATCAGCGAAAACTCAACAAATCAAACAAATCCTCTTATATTTGGTAGTGAAGGTGTTATTTTAAACGGAGTTTCACACATTAGACCATACGTAAGAAGTCAAGAAAACGATCAAACCTATGTAATAGATGATTATTTAAGCATAGAACAAAATCAAAAAGTTTCTGGAATTCAAGGTGGAGAAATACTTGAATTCATGCTTTCTTTAAATAAAAATAATAATTCTGGAATTAAACCTGCAAATTTAATAACAACTAACTCATTAAGAAGCATATCTGCAAATAGAGAAATTGGTGAAAACATTGAAAGAGATTTAAGTCATTTAAATCAACCAACCCAAATAAACTCAAATGGATCTGGAGAATACAGAAATCAAAATCAATCTAATACAAATGAATCTGAAGAACACACAAACCAAAATCCAGCTCCTGAAAGACCAAGATTACAAAATACTGAGAAACAATCTCTAACTGAGGAAATTTACAAACTAAGTCTTGAAGAACTAGAAGAAAAAGTAATATCAGGAATAACAAACCCATCTGAAATAATAGGTTTACATGTTTTTAGATATATCAAATTAAAGTTTGCAAAACTTAAAAGCAGTAAAAGTATATACAGAGTTGCAGGACTTTTATACGATCAAGATTTCTACAACATAACAGAACCAATTAGAGAAAGAACAAAAACCAAATTACTAAAATTTATAACTAAAAGTAATTTTACATCAAATGATAACTTAGAAGATACATTTAAAGAATTTTTAGATATGATAAATCAAGAAGAAATGGAGCAATTTAAAGAATTTTATGACAATGAAAAACAAAGCATCCAATATTCAAAAACTAACAAAGAACAACTACAAGCAATCTTAGAAACAAATTATGCATTAAATACGTTATTTAGATTCGAAAGAAGAATTGAAAAATATACATTTAATAAGCAAGGAAGATTTACAATAAAAACAAATAATGAAAGTCAAAACATAGATCTCTTAAATAATTTCTTCAAGGGAAAACAAAGAACACACTTAGGACAAGTCAAAATTCAACCTAAAACTCTTGATGGTTTTAATATAGAAAATTCTCAGAGTGTTGTTATTGACATCTCAAAACTTCCAAAACTTAACGAGCATCAAGACTCAACAACTCCAATTCACGACACAGCAAAAATTACTACAGACAATATTTCAGATAAAAACCTAAGAACATTCCTTAATAATGGTTACGAAATAACAAACGATGAACCTGAATTAGTAGATGAAGTATCAAATACTTACTCTAAAGTAACAATCAGCCAAGAAAACTTAAAAAACATTAATCCATCATATAATCACGTATTAAAATTCAACATGTGGAATTATACTTTAAATTCAATTCCAAAAGAACATAAAACATTAGAAGAAAAAGTTGCTTTTATAGCAAAAAAATTTGACTTCAGTAAACCAGATAAATTAGGACATTCATTTAAAATGGTAAAAATAGTAGTAACAGTAGAACCAAATGAATTTAACTTCTTAGTAATTCAAAAATTAAAAGATATCTACAATGGAATTGAATTAAACTTTCCAAGTTTTTACAAAGAAAAATATGCTGACAACCCTTATTTTCAAAAATTATTTACAGATCCAGAATTAGAAGCAAAATACGTATACAGAATAGATTATAGCAACTTAATGCCTTAAAAAAAGCTCCCTCGGGAGCCTTTTTAAAACCTAATGAAGATATCTTTTATAAGAATTTTCAAACTCCAAATAAGAACTTTTAAATTTTTCATAACTCTCAATATCAGGATAAGTGAATCCAAAAACAACCCTTAATCCAGAACCTCCACTATCAAAACCAATTTGAAACCGTTGATCAAAAACTGATCTATAAACTCCTGTAATATTATTTCGATACTTATAATAAGTATAAACCCTATAAGTTCCCAACAAATCATCACTAGTTCTAGGTAATTTCTTTTCTTCTTTAGATAGTAAAATTTCATTAGGACCTTGTTCTAGAAATTCATGATCATCACTCCAAAGATGAGAAAAAACAAAAAACTCAACATCAGCCTCTTTCGAAATCAACGTAACATTATAATTAGAAGATCTTTGTGTATCAACTTTAAATCCATCCGGAATACTTATATCAAAATAGTATCCACTATATTTTTTACTAGAAAATGAATCTTTATATAAATCTAATTGAGTACTAAGACTATCATTAGGATCCGGAAGTGTCTCATTATAATCAATCGGATAATGAGATGAATTAGAAATTACAAAAAGCAAAAAAAACAAAGACATACAAAGAAAATTGATAATCATAGAAACCTTATCTTTATTTTTAAAACGAAATTTTAAATAAAAATAAGCAATCGAAATTAAAATAAAATAAAATAATAATCCAAATACAAAATAGTTTTCAGTAATAGGTAACATATTATAAAATCCATAAAACCATAAAATACTTGTAAAAAGTAAAATAAAAATATTATCCAAAATGGAAATATTATTTACATTAAAAATCTTAGAAGCTAAAAAATAAAATATTGGACTTAGTAAAGTAAATAAAATTAAACTAAGTATAAAAAACGAATGCAAGTATGCATATATGATAAATACAACATATTCCATATAATAAATTATTATTCAAATCCATAATAGCATGAATAAGTTTAAAAACTTATCAATAAAGGCGAGTACCATTTGGAATTTTCTTATCAGTGGTAGACAATACAACTTCCCCATCTTCTAAAACAAAACCTGTAACTAAAAATTCAGACATAAAAGGCCCAACTTGTTTAGGTGGAAAATTTGTAACTGCAATAATTTGCTTTCCAATCAGTTCTTCTTTTTTATAAAGTTTGGTAACCTGGGCACTTGATTTTTTTACCCCAATCTCTTTTCCAAAATCTACCCAAATTTTATACGCAGGATTTCTAGCTTCTGGAAAATCTTGTACATCTACAATTGTTCCCGCAGTTAATTCAACCTTAGTAAAATCATTCCAAGAAATTAAACTCATAAAATAATAATTAAACTGTAAAAAGATTAACAGTTATCAAAATTAAGTAAACAAAAATTTGCAAATCACTTCAATAAATTTTAAACTAAAATCAATTAATTTTAATTATGCAATCACTAATAACTGGCATTAAACCAACCGGAAAAATTCACTTAGGAAATTATTTTGGAGCCTTTAAACCAGCTTTTGAATTCCAGAAAGATTATCAAAGCTATATTTTTCTTGCCAACTTGCACGCCTTAAACCAAGTTCAAAATGGCAAAGAACTAAAAGAAACCAGTTTTGATTTATGTGCAAACTTAATATCTCTTGGTTTAGATACAGAAAAATCACACTTTTTCTTACAAAGTGATGTACCAGAACACGCTGAGTTATGTTGGATTCTATCTACAATTTGCTCATTTGGAGTTCTTGAAAGAGCCCACGCATGGAAAGACTTTAAAAACAAAGGATTAAAAGATCCAAAACTTGGTCTTTTTTCATACCCAGTTTTAATGGCTGCTGATATTCTTTTATACAATGTTGACATTGTTCCAGTTGGAAAAGATCAAAAACAACATGTAGAAATAGCCAGAGACTTAGCTCATAAATTTAACGGAATCTATGGTGACACCTTTATTTTACCCACACCAGTAATTCAAAAAGAAGTAGAGACAATAACCGGTATCGATGGGCAAAAAATGAGTAAATCATACAACAATATTATTGCAATTTTTGAAGATGAAAATCTTATCAAAAAATCAATTATGAAGATACAAACCGACAGCCTTCCAGTGGATGCAGTTAAAGATCCAAACACTTGTAATATTTTTCAAATCTATAAGCACATGGCTAACAAAGAAGAATTAGATAACTTTAAAGACAAATATTTAGCTGGAGGGCTTTCATATGGAGAAGCAAAAAATACACTGTTTGATAAATTTATGATTTATTTCAAAGAAGCTCGTACAAAAAAAGCAAAACTTATGGAAAAACCCGATCAAATCTATGAAATTTTAGAACAAGGTAAACAACAAGCAAAAAAAAGAGCTCAAACTACCTTAAACTTAGTAAAAGAAAAAACCGGACTAACCCTGTAACATATGAACACTAAATATATTTTTATAACTGGAGGAGTTTGCTCATCACTGGGCAAAGGTATAACCACCTCCAGTATTGGAGCTATTTTAAAAAGCGCTGGATTAAAAGTTTTTGTTATGAAACTTGATCCATACCTAAACGTAGACCCAGGCACAATGAGCCCGTACCAGCACGGAGAAGTCTTTGTAACAGACGATGGAGCCGAAACTGATCTTGACCTTGGTCACTACGAAAGATTCATAGACGAACCACTTTCTAAAGAATCGTCTATTACTTCAGGAAAACTTTACTCAGAAGTCATTGAAAATGAACGCCAAGGAGTTTACCTAGGTGGAACTATCCAAATCATTCCACATGTAACAGATTTAATTAAAGAAAAAATAATCTTTGCAGGTAAAAAACATAATGCAGATGTAGTTTTAGTAGAACTTGGAGGCACAGTTGGAGACATAGAAGGCCCACACTATTTAGAAGCCATACGACAAATGAGAAACCAACTCGGAATCGAAAACACTCTTTTTATTCATGTGACATTACTACCTTTTCTACAAGCCTCAAAAGAATTAAAAACAAAACCAACTCAAGCTTCAATCCGAGAACTAAGAAGCATTGGAATCCAACCAGATTTTATATTCTGTAGAGCAGATATGGATATTGAAAAATCACTTTTACGAAAAATATCAATGTTTTGCGATGTAAAAGAAGAAAATGTAATCCCCCTTCCAACCCTAAATTCAATCTACGAAGTTCCAAGACATTTAGAAAACTTCCAATTAGCAGAAAAAATAGCAACACAGTTCAAACTTCCTAACCTACAAACAAAACTTCTAGACTGGGATCAATTCACAAAAAAAATTCAAAACCTAAAAGAAGAAAAATCTATAGGAATAGTTGGAAAATACATAGAACTTGAAGACGCATATTTAAGCCTTAGTGAATCAATTAAAATCGCTGGAATCCACCAAGATATCAAAACCAATATTCAATGGATAGATGCAGAATTAATTGAAAAAAACGATAAAAAAGAACAAGAAAAGCTAGCAAACTGCGACGCTGTAGTTGTTGCCGGAGGATTTGGAGAGCGCGGAACCGAAGGAAAAATAAAAGCTCTAAATTATTGCCGAAAAAACAAAACTCCCCTTCTTGGAATTTGTCTTGGAATGCAATTAATGGCAATTGAATATTTAAGAGAATTAACCAAAAATCCAAATCTTACCTCTGAAGAATTCGATGAAAGCCGAAACAAAAACAAGCAAAACTATGTTGTACACTTCCTTCCTGGGCAAAACATAAATAGAAAAAAAGGTGGAACCCTAAGACTTGGATCTTATGAATGCCAATTAAAAGAAAATTCCAAAGCATTCAAAGCCTACAATTCAAAACTAATAAACGAAAGGCACAGACACAGGTACGAATTCAATTCAGATTTTAAAAAACACTTTGAAAATTCAGAAATGATAATCTCTGGAATAAACCCAGAAAGCCAGTTAGTAGAAATAATAGAAGCCAAAGATCATCCTTTTTACGTTGGTTGCCAATATCATCCAGAATTTTTATCTAGACCATTAAAACCCCATCCATTATTTGCAGCCCTAATTAAAAGCTGCAAGTAGTTTGACAAATAAGATCAAACAAAGTATTTTCAAAAAAATAAGAAAACTAAATATGTACTTTTGGAATCTTCAAAATTTAAAACAAGATATAAAAGAAAATAAGCTTACAGAAAAAGACTACTTTAATTATTTTTTTGGTACTACGATAATTGGATCACTTGGAATATTTATACTTACTACACATCCAATTGGATTAGAAAATGTAATTATAACAAACGAATTATTTGTTTTATTAGTAACAACCCTTGGAACATATTACTCATTCAAATGCAATAAAGGCGAAAATGGTAAGAATTTCTTAGGTAAATTTACAAGCATAAGCTTTATTTGTTTAATTAAGTATATAGTTATCGTATCAACAATTGAAATCTTTCTTGAATTAAATACATTAACAAACTATTTAGCAACAGCATTATATGTTGCTTACTTCTACTACGTAGGAAAGAACTTAAAGGAACTTACAGATTATTAATTTAAAACAGAAAAGCTCTATATTATAAATGAGTAGTACAAAAAATAAAATTTCAAGCTAAACTATTAAAAAAATCTAAATTTTTATTATATAAAACAAAAAAAATGAATACTTTTCTTAAATCTGTATTAATAGGATTAATTATTTGCATGACTAAATACTTTTTATGGAAAAATAATTTAACTTTTTGGGAAATTGGATTAATTAGTGTATCTGGATTAATTGCAGGATTATTTTTTATACTTGCATCTATGTTTAGATCAGCATTAATTGATTATAAAGAAGCTGATAAATCTATTTGTACAATTAGCGGAAAAATTTCATCAATGAATGACATAAATATAAATGCATCACTGGTTTCTAAAAATAACTATTCACCAAGAGATCTTAGTAATCACTTAATAGATACACTTAAAATAATCAAAGAATATTTAGAAGGAAAAAATTCTTATATTAAAATGGAAGAACAACTAAATCAAATAACCTACAAAGCATCAGTACTTGATAGCATCATTGCAAAAAGTAAAGTTAGCAGATTTCAACAATATCAAGATCACCTAAGAAACAACATAAGTTACCTTGTATATGGGAAATCATTACACTTTGCAAAAGTAGGATACATATTTTTATACTTTTTTATTATAACACTTATAACTTTACAACTCTTTTCAAACACACAAAACATTTTACTAGAATGTATATTTATATTTTCACTTAGCACTGTACTAATATTTTTTGCAAATTTGATTCATGATCTTGATAGACCATTCAAAAGAAAAAAAGCTGCTTTCAAAGTAAATCTTACTCCACTAGATTTAGGAATTGAATCAATTAGGAATTCTATTCAAAATTATGAATAACAAAAAAGTAATCTATAGAAGCAACAAAAACAATCACAAATCGAAAAAAAGGAGCAATTAAGCTCCTTTTTAAAATCAAAAAAAGTATATTTAAGAATAATTAGTATTAAGCTCAACTACAGTCCTTGTTTCTAAATCATAAACAAATCCTGCTGGTAAAATAGTGGTTTCATCCACAAACGTACCTTTTAACTGATGAATTGTAATCTTCGCTCCTTTTAAATTAGCGCCTCTAAAATCAACATTTTCTCCTATTATAGAACTATTGAAGTCAACATTTCTCAAGTTTGATTGATTAAAACTTACTTCGGATAAAAGACAATTAGAGAAATTACTTAAGAAAAAATCACAGTGATTAAAGCACACACTATAAAAAGTAGATCTAGAAAAATCAAAATTCCTTAGTTCCAAATTATTAAAAACAACATTTACAATCTTAAGATTAGGACCAACAAGAACATTCATACGAGATGAAATCATTTCATCTTTTTCAAATAAGATTTTTTCTGAGTATTTTCTTTTAACTTTTTTCTTGACCTTTCGTGTCACTAAACCTTCCTGCAAATTATATTTTTTAGAAGGTAAAATAGTGTTTTCATCAAACAGAGCTCCAGTGAAATTTGTCAAGTACAAGGTTACACCATTAAGAACTGTACCTGTTAAATCAGACCCTACAAATCTAGCTAAACTCAAATCAGATCCTGAAAAATTTGTTTTTTGCAAATTAAGTTCATAAAAATCAGTATAAGAAAAGTCAGAATTACTCACAACTACATCTGGACCAATTAAATAAGAACCTTTTAGAACAGAAAATTCTTTACTCGGTAAAATTGTATGCTTATCTACAACAGCCCCTGAAATATTTGCACCAATTAAAGATGCACCTAACAAATTAGAATGAAAAAGCAAAACATTACGCAAATCAGCTCCGTTAAATACACATCCAGAGAAATCCCCAACTGATAAATCAGAATCCTGTAAATTAGCGAAAGAAAAATTACATCCATTAAAATTCGAACCTTGATTCTCAAAAGTATGTGCACCTAATCTTGAATTAACTAATAGAGAATTACAGAAATTTATTCTTGTAAATTCACTCAATGAAAAGACAACATTAGATAAATCTCTATTAGACATATCTAAATTGTCAATAGAGCAATTCACTAATGCTTTATATTCATTTGTAAGAGTATTAATTTCTTCTTGAGAAACTGGATATTTTTTAGAAAAAAGATTTAAATCCGAAATTTTATTTAATGAACTCCAAATATTATTAAGGAAGTTTTCTTTATTTGAGTTTGATATTATCATAATTTTATATTAAAGAGCTGACAATATATAAAAAATAAACTTATGTCAAGTATTTAACAATTTAAAAAATTAAATTCAGACAAAGATTTAATTAATAAAAAAATAAAACTACAATCTTTGTACACGAAAACACGATTTGACAAATTAAAAGAAAAAGTATAAAATACAAAAAAATAATCAAACAGATGTTTAGTTCTACATTTATAAAAGACCGAAAGTCAGAAACAATGTTACAATACATTGGTAGAGCTTTACGTCTTGCATTTACTGCTAGCTAAATCAATAGCGATTTAGCAAAACACATATCGCTATAAAACCTAAATAAAATAATTATTTAACTTTTTAGCTATGTTAACAGTAAAAAACTTAACAATTCAAATAAACAAGCAAACTCTTTTTAAAGATTTTAATTTATCCCTAGATTCCAAATCCAAAAAAAAGATAGCGCTACTTGGTAAAAACGGTTCCGGTAAATCATGCCTAGTAAAATCAATTACGGGCGAATTTCAAAATTTCAGCGGACAAATCAACGTTCAAAATGAAAGCATTTCTTATTTTAAACAGGAATATAATTTCAAGAACGAACAACTAGTTGGAGAACATTTAGAAAGCCTACTTGAGTACGACTACGAGTATTACAAAATAGAGCAAATTCTAGACACTTTAAAACTAAATGAAGAGATAACTTTAAAAACATTCTCAGAACTTTCAGAGGGGCAAAAAATCAAAATCAGACTCGGTGAAATTCTCCTTCAAGAACCAAGCATTCTAATTCTAGATGAACCAACAAATCACTTAGATCAAGAATCAATCGATTTCTTTGAAAATTTCATTCAAGAGTTTCAAGGTTCGATTTTATTAATCACCCATAACACTCAACTTTTAAAAAATAGTGTTAATAAAATCTATGAAATCAATAATCAAACTCAAAATATAGATTTCTACGATGGAAATTTTGATTTCTGGTGGACTCAAAGAACACATAAAATCCAATATCAACAAAAAGATTTAAAACAACTTCAAAAACAAAGAAAAGAAATTCAAAACTGGCTAAAAGCCAACGAATTTCACCCGAAATATAGATTTTCAAGTTACGTTGGAGAACAAAAAAAACAATTAGAAAAAATCAATGAAGCAATTTCTAATATTAAAATCATTAAAGATACCAACCTTAAAATCTCAAACAAAAACAACTCAAAAGAAAAATCTAAACTAATCTACCAAGAAGTCTTCAAAGAGCAAAAAATTCAAATTCGTAAAAATCAAATTACGCAAATCAAAGGTCCAAACGGAATTGGAAAAACATATTTATTAAATCAAATATTTCAAGAATTTACATCCAACAAAGATCTACTTAAAGAAGGCTACAAAATAGGAATCCTAGAACAAATTTCAAATTTCAAAAATGACACTAAATTAGATAAATATTTAGAATCAAATCACACACTAGAAAAACAAAAAATGTATCAACTGATTGACCAATTAGATTTAAAAAAATTATTAAAAAATAAACTATCAGAATTAAGTGGAGGAGAGAAAAAGAGAATTAAACTTCTTGAATTAATTGCATCAAATCCCAATATAATTTTATTAGATGAACCAACAAACCATTTAGATATTTATTCACAAATTTCATTAATTGAATGGATAAACAATAATAACAAAACGATAATCTATGTAAGCCACGACAAAAACTTCTACGAATACATTCAAAACGATCACGAAATCAACTTATAAAAAAAGGAGCAATTAAGCTCTTTTTCATAAACTCTAAAGTTCCTTACGTCTTAAGACAAAGAGCTCTTCATCCTCTTCATGAAATTGAATATCATATCTTCGAAAGGGATTATTTATATCTGTAGCATCTAGAGCAATAATAAATTCATAAACTATATTATCAATTATCATATTATTTAAATCAACTATTGTAAAGTTGGCTCCTTGAAAATTAACATCCCTTAAATCAGCTCCTGCAAAAATCACATTTAATAATTCAGCTTCTTCAAAATTAACACCCCTTAAATCAGCTTCTTCAAAATTAACATACGATAAAATAGCACCTGCTAGTTTTGCTCCTTCTAAGTTGGCTCCACTTAATTTAACTGATGTTAAAATGGCTCCTTGTAAATTAGCTCCCTCTAATTTGGCTCCTTGAAAATTAACATCCCTTAAATCAGCTCCTGCTAAGTTGGCTCCTTCTAAATTAGCTCCCTCTAATTTGGCTCCTTCTAAATTAACATCCGTTAAATCTGCTCCTTCTAAGTTGGCTCCTTGTAAATTAGCTCCCTCTAATTTGGATCCTTGAAAATTAACATCCCTTAAATCAGCTCCTGCTAAGTTAGCTTCTTTAAAATTAACATTCGTTAAATCTGCTCCTTCTAAGTTGGCTCCTTGTAAATTAGCTCCCTCTAATTTGGATCCTTTCAGACTAGATCCTTTCAGGTTAGCTCCTCTTAAATTAGCATATCTTAAATCATTTTTTGTTAAAATAACCCCTTCTAAAATAGCCTCAGTAAAACAGGCACCTCTTAAATTAGTATTTTCAATATAAGCTCCACTTAAATCTGTTTCATGAAAATTAGCTAAAATTAAAAAAACACTTTCTAACTTAGCGCTTCTTAAATTAGCACGAGTTAAATCAACTTCTTCTAATTTAGCCCCCGTTAAGTCAGCTCTTTCCAAATTAGCACCACTTAAATCAGCCTTTACTAAACATTCTCCATTTAAAACATCTAGGTTAAAACTATCTCCACTAAAGGCAACCCACCTCAAATCAGCCCCCTGTAAATTAACTTCAGATAAATCTAAACCAGAAAGATCTTTTTCATAATAAGTAGTATATTCATAATTACGAAAATTTGCATCATACTTCCCATCAATATTTTTTGAAAATTCAACTTTCATTTTAAAAAATGGTCTTATAGACAAATCTTGTTCATTAGAAAAATTAGTAATATTATTAAATTTACAATTTAAAATCAAAAATTGAAAATCACAATTACATAATCCTAAAGTAGCATCAGTAAAATCACAATCAATTAACTTACTTGTTTCCGTAACAAAAAATTGATAACTTGAAATTTTTTGCAAATCACAAGAAATAAAAACACCAAATGTTACATGATCAAAACTTGCAGATTCAAATTTACAATTCTTAAAAGTAACATTAGATAAATCAAGTCCAGAAAAATTACAATTAGAAAAGTCACAATCAACAAAAGAAGTACCATCAATTGAATCTAAAGAAGTAAGATCTTTACCAGAAAAATCTAAACCAGTAACACAACCTTCGTTATTTAATAAAATTTCAATTTCAACAGAAACAGATTCCTGAACATCATTTCCAGTAATATGTAATCTAGGTTCTAATTGAGTATCAATTATATTATTACACTTTGGAATATCAGTTTTATTAACCATATTAAATAATTAAATTTACTTAATAATACATATTACCTTAAAAATGTCAAACGATTAACAAAAAATCATATAAATATATTTAACTACAATAAAAAAAGAGCTTAGTTGCTGCTTTGTATTATTAGAAAAACCCACCTTAACTTTCATCAACAATACTTGCATCAGCAAAAGCAAGAGAAGCATAATCAACTGCAGGATCAAGGTCTTCATGATCTGGATGATTTCTATAAATATTATTAAAACCTTCAATAGCCCGTTTTAAATCTTCTCTAGTTAATTCAGCCTGCTCGGCAATTGCTCCCACTAAATATGTACCATACAAATCAGCACCTTTCAATTTCGCCCCTCTTAAAGTGACATTATGTAAGTTTGCACCTTTTAAATCAGTATTTTCTAGATTAGCACCAAATAAGTTTGCTTCAGATAAATCAGTACCAACTAAACTAATTCCAGATAAATTAGCAAAACATAGATTTGAATAAGATAGTTTAGCATCGCTTAAAATAGCATTGGAAAAGTTACACCTAACAAAAACTGTTTTCTCTTGAAAATTAGCCGAAGTAAAATCTGAACCAGAAAAATTACATTCAGTAAAAACTAAAGATCGTTCAAAATTAAAACCTCTAAAATCTTTACCCGAAAGATCAACACGAACCATTTCATTCCCTGACTGTAATTTGAATTTAATCTCATCCGAGATTTGAGTTCTATCATAATCAACTAGAACTTCAGTATCATCTATTTTTTTAGAAAATTTATAATTATCTATCATAATTATTAGTTAAATTGCTAAAGCTATATAATCAATCAAGATAAATAAAACTAATTATATATCTTTAATTTAAAATAATCAGAGCAAGCATCAATCCTACACCATCCGCCTATCGGGAAAGTAAACATAGGGTTTGTGTGACCAAAATCAAGATTGTAAACAATTGGTATATTCAAATCTTTAAATTTTTTAGCAAAGATGTATTCAAGCTCTTTAAAAGTAGTTTTTGAATTACTTTGCATTCTTCCAAAGACAATCGCTTTAATAGAGTTAGCATTAGGCTGCTGCATTAAAGAGGTGAAATTTCTATCTAAAACCCATTTAAAAACTTCTTCAAAACAACCATCTTCTTCTAAAAATAAAATCTTATCAGTTAAATCAGGATAATACTCAGTACCCTGTAATAATTGTAAAGTACACATATTTCCTCCAATAATTTCACCTTCAGCACTCCCCTCTTTAAAAATCTTAGGTCCCATATTTTTAATAAAATTACGATTTACTTGATCTTTCTTCCATCTATCCTCCGACCAAAATTCTGAAGGAAAAACCTCAAAACCATCTTTCTTCGTCAATAACTTTAAAAAATATTCTAAAGTATACTGAAAACCCTTTTCCATAGCAAAAGAACCAAAATTTGGTCCAGAATAAGTCACAAGACCAGTCTTAGCATAAATAGCATTACTTAATGCAGTAATATCAGAATAACCACAAAATATCTTCGGATTCCTTTTAATCAAATCATAATCCAAAAGTTCAAGTAATTCATTAGCGGGAAACCCACCCCTTACAGCAATTACAGCTTTAACATTTTTATCCTCAAAAGCTTGATTTAAATCCTCGGCTCTTTTAATTGGATCAGAAGTATTCAGAACATCATGCTCATAAAAATTTTTAGAAAAAGAAATCATAAAACCCAAACTTTCCAACTTTTCTTTAGCCAAAGTTATAAATTTTGGATCTACAGTTTTAGCACTACAACTAGGAGCAATTATTCTTATTTCATCTCCTTTTTTGAGTTTAGAAGGAATCATAAATTAAATTAACATTTTCTAAATTATAATCAATTAATTTAAAAACAAAAACATCTTTAAAAGATTCCAGCAACGAAAAAACAATCCTAAAACACAAATAAAAATGTTAATATATTAAAAAATGCAAAATTTTGAATATAAAATTTTAAATCATAAAAACATTGAGCTTTTCGGAAGTGTGCAAGCAACCAACCTAGAGGATGCTAAGTTAAAATTGACGAATTTAGGTTATAAAATATTAGAATTAAAAGAGATAACTACTGATAAAAAACCATTAAAACATCTAATCAATTTCAAGTTTCAAGGAATACAAAATTCTAAACCAATCGATGGAAACATTGAAGCTCCAAGCTTCAACCAAGCACTTATAGAGCTTACAGAAAAATATTTAATTAACGTTGAAAAATTAGCAGATGTTAATTCAACTCAAGAAGAATTTGATGAAAGCAAAATTAAAATTAACAATTTTTTAAAAAGACTAGATTTTCACTCAAGCAAAGAAACAACTAACACTAAAAACAATCTTGAAGAAATTTACATCTTTATAGATTCATTATTAATTGATTTTAAACATTATTTTACAGATTTAGGTATTGAAGAAATAAAAAATCTTCAAAGACAATATATTCAAATTAAAAACTCTGACAATAAAGCCCAAAAAGTAAGAATCCTTAAGTCAATTTTTAAAATTCTACTTAACGAACAAATATACAAAAAATCAGCTTCTGTTTCTGGATTAAAATACATATTCAAAGAAACAATTAGTATATTTCATAAGATAAGTCATAAAAATGCAATCAATTTAAGCTTTGATAAATTAAAAATTTTATTATCCACTGGATCTCAAATAATCAGAGAAATACTCTTCAAAGAACTATTTGAAGTAGACTCAAGTTTTTTAAATAAAATCAATTTCAAAGAGATTTCACAAGATTTAAAAAGCATAGGTTTAATTGGTACTTTTATATTTTTTCTAGCTATCTTTTTGGTAAACCTAAATACAATAAAGATTCAAATCCCCTCAATCTGGTATAAAGTTGGAGTTTTATTCTTTTCAGTGTATTGTAGTTACAACTATTTCGATTTGTTATCAAAATTCAAACAAAGAATTTACATAATATTTTTCATCAATTTATTAAATTTATTAATCTTAATTAAATTATAAATGTTTCCAACTTTATTCCATATTGGATTTCTAAAAATAACAACATTATCAATCTTCTCAGTGTTTTCACTAGTAGCTTTCTTTGTCTCAATCATTTACCTTGCCAAAAAAAGTAGACTAAGACTTCAATTTTTAGCATCATCATATAAAGGTATGATTTTATGGGGATTAATAGTAGGAAGACTATTTGAAGTAATAGCAAACCTTAATTTTTATTGGTACGAAATCTCTTTTTCATCCCTATATAAGAGTATTGCAATCTGGCAAAATACCGAGTTATCTTTGTTTGGCTTTGGAATTGGATTTATTTTATTTTTCTTAAGACAAATTTATTACAAACAAGAAAACCTAAGAAAATGGGCCGATATTTTTATAATATCAACCTTTATAAGTTTAAGTATTTACTGCTTTGGGACTTTTTTTGCAGGAATTAATTATGGAAAAGTTACAGAATCATTCCTAGGAATAACTTTTAACAATCCAATAGTAAAATACACACTTCCAATTTATCCTACTCAAATATTCGCAGGCTTATACAATTTATTCCTTGCAGGTTATTGCTTTAATCAATACACAAAAACCAAACATAAACTAGATGGATACCTATTTTTACAAGGTGTATTTCTATACTCAATTTTTAGATTCATAGAAAGTTTTTTCAGAGGAGACGACATCTTCATGATCTGGATACTACGATACCCAACAATCCTGAGTTTCATTGGAGCATATTTAGGTTTCAAAGCCCTAACAAGATATGAAAAGAAATTTATAAAATAATTTAAAAAAGAGCCTAGGCTCTTTTTTAAATTATCTATTAAGAAATCTTTAGTATTTTATATGACATTTGACCACCAGGTGCTTGAAATTCAACTGTATCACCTTTCTTCTTACCAATCATAGATTTACCCAACGGAGACTCATTTGATATCTTTCCATCAAACACATTAGCTTCCATTGATCCAACAATTTCATATTCAACCTTATCTTTATCTACTAAATCTTCTAATGAAACTTTAGATCCAACCTGAACAGTATTATCACCTGCAACTTTAGAAACAACCTCGGCATTCTTAATTTGCGATTCTAATTGTAAAATTTTTCCTTCTAATGCAGCTTGTTCATCTTTTGCTTCATGATATTCGGCATTTTCACTTAAATCACCAAATTTTAAAGCTTCAGCGATTTTATCTGCAACTTCTCTTCTTTTAGTAGTCTTTAAAACTTCTAAATCTTGTTTTAACTTTTCTAACCCGTCTTGAGTTACAATAAATTTTTTTGACATTTATAAATATTAAATATTACGTATTTTAGAACTTTTTGGATGTTCTCTTAATTTTTGAAGAACCTTTGCTTCAATCTGTCTAATTCTCTCACGAGTAACATTAAACTTCTTTCCAACCTCCTCCAGAGTTAATGCTATTCCATCCTTTAAACCAAATCTTAGTTCAATAATCATTCTTTCTCTATCAGTAAGGTATTGTAAGATTTCATGAATCTTCTCTTTGATTAAATTACGATTAGTGACTTCAGAAGGAGACAAACTCTCATCATCAGGAATAAAGTCAGCTAACTTAGAATCTTCCTCAGAACCAACTGGGGATTCAAGAGACACAATTTCCTGAGAAATCTTCATAATATGTCTAACTTTTTTAACATCCAAATCCATTTCAGCAGCTAACTCTTCAACTAGTGGTTCACGACCAAGTTCTTGAACAAGTCTTCTTTGTGTATGGGTTAACTTATTAATAGTTTCAACCATGTGCACAGGAATTCTAATTGTTCTAGCTTGATCAGCAATTGCTCTTGTGATAGCTTGTCTAATCCACCAAGTAGCGTATGTAGAAAATTTAAAACCTCTATCTGGATCAAATTTTTCTACGGCTCTAAAAAGCCCCAAGTTACCCTCTTGAATTAAATCAGAGAAA
>Ga0181591_10001796_pt1 | contig 18555 bp, 25 predicted proteins | sample 071ome_33_FD_133757 | JGI IMG/M metagenome (GOLD analysis project Ga0181591, IMG submission 133757) | Coastal salt marsh microbial communities from the Groves Creek Marsh, Skidaway Island, Georgia - 071412AT metaG (megahit assembly) | ecosystem: Environmental > Aquatic > Marine > Intertidal...
CTTATAAATAGTTTTAAGCCTGATCGTTTAATTACATCTGTTGCTTGGGATAGTCTGAGTGAAGATGATATAAAACATTTGATTGGGACAAAAGAAAAGTTTAGAGCGGACTGGAGAAAAGGAAAAGTTCCAGTTCCTATTTGTGAGTTATTTTGTGATATGTGCAGTGGATGCGGAGAACGTAAAGAGTTGAAAACGTATTTTACTGATGAAGGAAATGTGACAACATACGGAAACTATGAGAACTCTCCTAAGTTTCATGATTTTAAAGATAAGGTGACTATACATGAGTGATATGGGAAATAAAATAGAGCAGATGGTTAATCTTGCTCATGAGATTAGAGAAGAGAATGAACGTATAGGTGAACTTCTCTTAGACGGAATGAAATTATCGTTGAGTATTATGGACGATATTAGAAAACATGGGAATGATCTTAAAGAATTAGACATTTCTAAACGAATCGAAATGGTCTCTGATCATTTGGGTTTTGACCTAGAACAATTAGTCCTAGGTATATTTGAAAAGAATTATGATCAAACTGAAGAAATCAGCAATAAAGCTGTTGATACCGAAACAATTAGTTTTATCACAGCACAAACGGATGATTATGAAACGTTCCTTGCGGAGAATGAAGCTGATAAGATTAAAGATAAATTAGCAGAATTAAGAAACGAGATTTAAGTTATGGCATATACATCAAACGTAGTAGGAACGAATTCAGGCGATGGAGTCACTTATCTCATTGGCGACGTCGATACGAATACAGTAATTGATGATGCTAAGTGGGATGACATTCTTTCTAAGATTAATAGCGAAAGACAAAGACGCGGTCATGGTACTGTAGCAGATCCGGGTGTAACTGCTGGTCAAATTATTGACGATGCAGATTATAATATTATTCGAAATGCTCTTTATGTAGATGGTCCAGTTCCTCCTTCATATGAAGGTTATTCAGACGGTAGTGCTGTTGACAATATTACTATGCCTACTTTTACTTTTACACGAGCAGGTTCAGGTACTTCACCAACTGCTCCTTCTGCTAGTGCCGGTGGTAATATTACTGCATCTCAAATTAATACTCTAATTGATGCACTTCAAAACCAAGGTGCAGAATGTGTATGTAACTGTAACTACTGTACTTGTAACTGTAACTATTGTACCTGTAACTGTAACTACGCATGTACCTGTAACTGTAACTATAGTGATGTAACTACGAAGCAAAATATCGTATATATGTAATGAGCCTTGAAAAAATTAAAAAGTTAAAGCCCGCTGAATATACATACAAAGGCGAGCAATATGGAAACACTCGTAAAAAATCAATGGGGTGTATGGCACAAGATCTGGATGCTATATGGCCTGAAAACGAATATGTTTTATTGAGAAAAGATACAGAAGGTAAACTAATTGTTGCTAACCCAGATCAATTGATATATCCATTAATCAAAGCAGTGCAAGAACTTTCTGAGAAGATTGAGGAACTAGAGAATGAACGAAGAGTATAAAGAAATAGAAGGAATTGAAGCAAATACATACGCCGGAAAAGCTGCACTAGCAGTAAAGAAAAAAGTCCGTGGTATTATGGGTGACGAACTTCTAATTTTTCATCTAATCGATTTTGTTACTTTCATCCAGCTTAATAATAAATTTTTAGATATTGGTATTCATATTACAGAATCAAACAAAGAAGAATGCTATATTAAGATTATTGAAATGGAAAAACCTGAGTTAATTGACGACTTAGAAAAATATATTGATTTAAGAGATAACATAAATAAGATTGCAAAGCAGAAAGAAGAATATCAATCTGTAATTGATAAGTTAAAAAACTTACAAGATAAAGAAGATGGTGATAGTGTAAACACCATCATTGAAGAATATTTAAGGAGATAAGTATGCTTATCGTTATTACTGGTACTGAATCGATTAACAAGCGTCTTATTGCTAGACAAACTATCAATGGTCTTATGGGCCCTTTTCGTGTGGATGACTATTATATTGATTTCACCTTAGATAGTTTTGATATTGTAGACTTAGACGGAAATCCAGTAACAACCCAAGATTTAGTTATCCAAAAAAATAATAAAGGGATTAAAGATCCAGTTGGTACTAAAACATTAGAAAAAATGAACGCCCTTGAAGATGAATTATTCTTTAATGGCGGAATGCAAAATCATTATCATAATCGGTTTGCTGACGTTGCTCATGACTGGGGAGTTACTTCATCTCCAGAATGGATTAGTGATGGCGCATCTACCGAAGACTTAATGCATTATAAATCTACATTTAAAACAGTTGTTGATAGATACAAAGGTAGAAACCAAGAACACCAAGTTATTAGTGGTTTATTCTGTTCAGACTTTTTAGAAAGACTTAGAGCTGAGCTTGGTAACGATCAAGTTCAGGTATATAATATTACTAGAAATCCTAGCGTTGTTTATTATTTGCATAAAAAAGATCCATCTCATTTTAATGACGAAACAGACTATACAGAATTTTGGGATAGTGAAAAATTATATCAATCGTTACTTACATGTGCTAAACTAAAAACAGATCCAAAAACAATTACTGTTAAATTTGAAGATATGATTCGCACAGAACAATTTATTGTAAATGGTGTTAATGTTGGTTTATACATGGACTACAACGCATTTAATGATTACATTACAAGATACGAAGCTACACAAAAAGAAAATTATGCAACCGCAGATGATATAGAAGCATTTAATGAATTTGCTCAAAACTTCAGTCCAAATGTTTTAGACGAAGAACAAGATCTAGAAGAAAGAGCTCCACAACTAGTTGGGCTGAATATATTTGACGCCTTAGGTTATGGACCCTTGACATATGATCAGATCGTCGTTAAAGAATCTTAAAAACTATAGAGTAACACTCACAACTTCATTTGAAACTAAGCATGGAGTATCCGGTCATCTATTTGAAATGATCGAGTACTTCATGCATTTTCGTTTTCATGTCGCAATTTCGGCTTGTATACTTGTTAGTGATGGTACTACCGAAGAAGAATTCTGGGGTGCCATACATGATAAGTACGACTTATCTGTAGACGCTTTACTTCATTTAAAAGAACACGTCTATTTCGCATATCAACCAAAAGTTATATTAGCACAAACATTACTTATTTGTGATGGCTCTTTGCGTATGCATGGAGCTGATCTTATTTGCGATAAAATTGTTTTATTTAGATGTGCTGATACTGATATTGTGCGTGATGATGTATTAGTATTACAAGATAACGATGTATATGAACCATTGCCAAATTCACAGCACTATAAGAAAAAAATACTTTTCGAAAAGTATAAGAAATATAATCCACCAAAGATCAACACCGCAATGTTCTATTTGACTACGAATAGCCGTAGTATGACTAATGAACAAATTCAAGAAATTATATCTAAACATAAGTTTGGACGCTATATAGCAATATCAAATGATGATATAAAACTAGATAATGTTGAAGTGATCCGTGCGCCAGTTGATAACCTATGGCACTTATTTGGAACTTACATATATACTAATACTGCTTTAAAATTTGATTGCAGTCCACGTTTCATTGCTGAATGCGATTTCTATGGCAAAGATGTCATATACGAAATCGATTATTTTGATAAAGGATTGGAGGTCAGAAAGCGCGACATTAAAGATGGCGCCGTCTGGTTAACTAAATACGATGAAATCTATACTAAAATTTAGCACGGCCGGACTGAATCTTGATACTGTTGAACCACACAACAAAAGAGCAAGATTAAATACTGGATTTCTGTGTAATTATAATTGTGAGTTCTGTTACTATAAAGACAGACTAACCGAACGTGATAGCCTTGAAACAATTAAGGCTAGGGTTGATGACATCTACAATTATGGTATTCGTGAAATCGATTTATCAGGTGGTGAAAGCTCTGTTGAACCAAACTGGTTTCCTATATTAGACTATTGCCGTGAAAAGGGATTCTATATCTCTACATTATCTCATGGTGGTAAATTCTGTAAAATGGATTTTCTACAGAAAAGCTATGACCACGGATTAAGAGAAGTCTTATTTAGTCTACATGGCTCAAATGCTGAGTTACATGATAAGATTACCGATCGTAAGAAAAGCTTTGAACGAATTCTACAAGCAATTGATAATTGTCAAAAGCTTGGTATGCGTGTAAGAATCAATTGTACCGTATATGATCTCAACCATGAATTACTAGCAACAGAATATTCTGATTTAATTCAAAAAATAAAACCATTCCAAGTTAATTTTATTGCTCTAAATTACGATACAGATAACGCAGACTTTCGCGCTATAGACTATCAATCAATTAGCACGTCAATAAAGAAATGTATTGACAATTTAACTCCTCACGTAAAATATATTAATGTAAGATATATCCCTTTTTGTTATATGCAGGGATACGAAAGACATGTGGTAAACTATTATCAGCATGTGTATGATATTTACGACTGGAATCTAGCGATCTATAATCATAATATTGACACGTCAAAGGAATATACAGAACTAGAAAAACTAAGACATTCTCATGAAGCAGCTAAACATTTTAGAATGAATGCCTATTATAAAGATGATGGTTGTAAAAAATGTAAATATAATTTTATTTGTGATGGTGTTGAAAAGCAATTAAAGGATACACCATTGCATCCCGTGGAAGGTAAACCTATTACCGAAGTAAACTATTATAGACGAGGATTTTATGAAGCCTGAACTATCAATATTAATACCCACACATAATAGGCCTGATTTATTTCAAAGGTGTTTACATAGTGCTTTAGATTGTGATGATTACCATATAGAAATTATTGTGAATAATGATTCAAATGATATACGAGAAATTAAAGATAAAAGGATTAAATACCATTATAATAAATTCGATAACTTAAGTGCAGTATACAAATTTCTATTAGATCAATCAAAGGGTGAACACGTTTACTTTTTAGAAGATGACGATTATCTCGCAAAAGACTTTTATGATAAACTAGTTTTAGATAGTGATATTATTGTAGGTAACTATATGCCATGCCACGATCTTAAAAACATGTTAAATTATTCTATGATGTATATGAATGAATACTCAACAAGTGATATGTTTGAAAAGAATATAGATTCACAAAGGTTACAGCTGGGTCAGTTTATTTTTAGAAGGAATACAATTAAAGATTGGATCTTTCCAGAAAATAGTGATATACACAACGATGAGCTACTCGTAAGATATGCTCTTCAAAACGCAGAAATGGTAAGAACTTTAAATAGAGTTTTTTATCACCAAACACAAGACGGAGGAGATAACATCTCGTTTCCAGAATGAAATATAGTAAGCAATACCACGTCCAACAAGATCCGGACCACGTCAATATCCATTGGGACTCTTTAACAATTTGCCAGTTAAAGTGCTCGTATTGCTATGCCCGTAATGAATACGGGAAAGAGTGGGGCAAACTTTCTAGCAAAGAAACGATTGATGGTGTAATCGAAGCGTTGAGTCGATCGTCTCTAAATTTCAACCTAGGGTTATTAGGAGGTGAACCCACCCTAGGTCCACATTACTATTATATCTTAGATAAAGTATCAGCGCTTAAAAACAATAATAAAATTTATGTAGTTACAAATGCTGAAAAGGATTTTACAGATCACCCTGATTATTCTGATCGTATTGCTTTCTTATTTTCTTATCATCCCAATGATTGTACAAGTCGAGAACGCTTTATAAACAATATGAAGCTTATGTTATCACGTGGCTATCAATGTAAAGTAAACGTTATGCTACACCATGATAAAAAACTATGGGATGATATAAAAGAAATGTTTATGATTTGTAAAGATATTGAGGGTCTTAAAGTACACCCACACTTTATCTATGGTAAATCGATATCTGACCTATTCCATTATCGCCAAGATTTCTGGGAATATTTTAGTTTTCTCAAAGATTATCAAGAAAAAGAATTAATATACGATGATGACGCATTCAATGATTATGAAATATATCACCAAGGGCTAACTGATTTTAAAGGTTGGCATTGCTGGAATAATAACTATGAAATTGACGTGCGTGGTAATGTAGTTAAGTTTTGTTTAGATAAGTCTGAGCATGTTAACCTTTTATCTGATCCCGACTTCTTTGCACGTATCGAAAAAACAATACCAATGATATGCCCACACAAAGCTTGTAACTGTGATGGACTACTTAAACAATATAAAGAAAAACGATGATTCCATTTAATAGCTTTATGAAGAATAAATTGGTGTATTCGTATGACATTACGATGCGCTGTAATTTGCGTTGTTCATATTGCTATGCATCTGATGTATTGGATAATAAGAAAACTGGTGATGTAGAAGTTGCTGATAAAGTAGTACAGGCCGTAAAAGATTTTAAGGTTAACTACCCAGACCATATATTTGAGTTAGATCTATTGGGTGGAGATCCATTACTCGCAAAGAACTTATGGGATTTCTTAGATAAGATTCTACCTATCGGGTTTGATGTATGGATTGTAACGAATCTAATGATGGGTCCACGTACTCTCGCAAAAGCAAAAGAATATCTAATCAAATACCCGAATCTTGGTATCGCTGCAACGTGGCATAGTGAAGGTATTAAAGACGAGAAGTTTAAAGAGAATGTATTGTTCTTTAAGGATGCAATAAAGCCTATGTGGTCTCAGGCTGATGAAGTATGGTACAATAATTTTATTACGTCTTTTGTCCTTTACAATAACAACGAAACGATGTATAATAATGCTAAGTGGTGTTTAGACAACGGTATCAACTATGGACTAAACATCTTATACGAAGACCATATGTTATACAGGTCTGAAACCAAAGAAGAATGGACCGATGAAACGATCTTTGTATGGAAGAATAGTTTTAACTACAAAAGAACAAGGTGGGAGTGGGATAATAAAAGAATCTCTTTAGATGAATTTGAGGAGCGTAAACTCTATAAGATCTCATATTATTATAATGTTGTATGCCATCCAGTCAATTGGCATATAAGGTATGACGGGCATATTTACAATAGTTGTAATTATCTGCCTCGAAAAACCTCTCATATTGATAAAGGTATTCATCCAGTTAAAATGTATTGCAAAGATTCTGATTGTAAGTGCGCGGTATATGGACATAAAGAGACCTATGGTAAGCGATGATTGTAGAATGGGAAGTCACACTAGATTGTAATTACACATGTGAGTACTGTGTACATTCACGTAATAGTGCTTTGCCTGAACCTATTGCATATGAAAAAGATGAAGATAAATTATATACGTTTATCGAGAATCTAAAAAAGAATTATCCAGATGATGAGCTGTTTATCTTTGGTGGTGAACCATTTGCTCATCCTAAGTTTGCAAACATTATAGACAAACTTAATGAAGTGGGTATGAAGTTTATTATTCAAACAAACTTCTCATTACCTAAGCGTGTAGAGACTATTAATGAGATTGTACAAGTCTCGGTCCATCCAAACGAAATACGCCAAAAAGAAAAATACATTTCTGAGTTAGCTAGACTCGAGCATCTCATACGACGTATTGATGTGATGTATATTGGTAAACCATCATTAGATTATTACCAAGAAATAGCAAAAGTATTCCCTCGTCATAAGTTAAAGCTCGTACCAGTCGCTGGATTCAAGGGAGTCCCGGTGAATAAATACCTATATGAGTATAACCAATTAAGAGAAAGCGTTCATTCTAAATTCATTAATTTTGAAGAAAATGATCGCAGTTATAATTGGGAAAAACAAATGAAAGGTGAATGGACGCCGAAAGGTAAACCTTGCGCATACAAAAATACGTATGTCTTGTTTGATCCACAACTAAGACAATACAGTTGCTGCTATAGAGAAAACAACGATATATGCCCTAATAACCATTGTTTTATAATGTAAAGGATAGATAATGACAGTACAAATGGAACACCGACAACTCGGTGAACTTAAACCAGAATATGAATACATCCCTCTCTGGGAGGATGATGGTAACTTTGTCCCAGATTATCATATCACGTGGCGCCTTAGCGATCGTTGTAACATGTCTTGTGAATATTGTCGTTGGCACGATGGTGATAACTATTTGCAACCCATTGAAGTACTTGATAAAATATATGAGTTCCTTCAATACGCAGATATCAAATCAGTTCTCTTTTATTTCCACGGTGGTGAACCTGGTATTCATCCATACGTAGTTCAAACGCTTGAAAAAATGCGTGAGATGGAAAAGAAGACTGGTATTAAAACTGTTGTAGAGTTCCAAACAAACCTAGCGTATACATGGAATCGATTAAGTCGTATTATTCAACTAATTGATAAGTTAAGTATTAGTTACCACTATGTCGATCTAATGAAATCACCCAAGGAAACTCTTTTAAAACTATTCCATTCAAATATGAAGAATCTAATTGATATGGAATACAATATTGAACGATTAGATGTTATGTTAGAAAACGTGCAAGAAGATCGTTTACAAGAGTTCTATGATAATGTATTAAAGTTTTTAGAATATCCAAAGATTAAATACAGCGAGATGATTCATAGTTTTTGTCACTATGAAAATAACCCTACAACTAAAAAGCAACATCTCGAATTTTATAACAAATATAATAAGACAGAACAGCGCTATCAAATTGATGGTAAGATCTATAATACCAATGATCTATTTGAAAAAGGTGTAGACTGTCGAGGATGTAAATGTGATGCCGGTAAGAAAAATATTGTTGTTAATGCTGATGGTAACGTGTTCCATTGTGGTGTTGAATTCACGTTCCATAGACTTAAATGCGAACCAGTTGAACCTATTACAAACGTACTAGAAGATCCTCAGTTTATGCAAAAGATGAAGATTAAAAGAATGACTGGTACTATTTGTAAATGGGATTATTGCGGAGGGGATTTTTATATTCCAAGAACACCATGAAAGTACATATCACAGGACCAAACGGATATCTAGCTCGTAAATTACAAGAACGTAATGATTGGGAATGGACTACAGGAGATGAATATGATATTATGCTCCTTTGTGGTTCTCCTACTCATGCGAGTGAAGAGACAATCCCTATTGAAGAAGGTAAAGTATATCACAAATACGTGATTGATACAATTCAAATGATGGAAAAGATTCCACAAGAAGTACCTATTGTTTTTATATCTACTTCTGATCCAGACATGATTGATATTGAGCACGAGGGTAGTACTACATATAACCTTGCTAAAATGTTTCTTGAAAGTTACATTGTACACTATAGGAAACATTATCAAATCCATCGTATGGGTACACTTATCTCTCATCGATTAGATGATATAAAGATGATGAAACCAGATAGAATTCAACAAAGAATTTTAGCGCGTGATTATTCAGAAGTAATGGATGAGGATTGGTTTGTATATACTGATGTTGCGGTAGATATTTTAATTAACGCAATGGGTATGATTAATAACGATATAGTTCATTATCCTGATGAACGTTTAACTAAAATAGAATTACTTAAATTAACTACAGTAGTCAGATGAGATTCTTAATAGCCGGTGCATTCTCAAAATACATTCCATTGATAACTTTTTTAAAGTCTTATCATGGCGATGCTGAGCTCGTTTTCTATGACGGGATCAATCGTTGTGATTGGAATGGTGGTAGAATCAATCGGCATATTTACTACAAAGAATCTTTAATGGAATACTATTATAGCCGTGGTGTGCGTTTAGCACTCACAATGAGTAACCACAATGTAGATCTAACTGATCCCGTAGGTAATCATCTATTAGAAAAATTCCATCGTGAAGGCAATTGTTTAATTATTGTAAACGATGATTTAAGAAAATATGTAAGAGAACATTATCCAAAATATCAATTGATTCATTCGATTACTGGTATGGGCAGATTGAATATACCATTTCAAGATGAAGATATTGAATGGATGAAGCAAAAAGAAAAAGATTATGATTGGATTGTACCAAGGTTTGAACATATCTTTGATCCGCGTTCAGATGAACTAAATAAAAATAAATGGGAAGTAATGCTCAACGATACTTGTGTCTTTGGGTGTAAACATTTTGATGAGCACTTTAAAGCAATTGCTGATGCCAATACAGATCGTAAAGAATATGACCCTGATATTGAAGAGTGCTGGTTGCCTAAGTTTAATCCCGACAAAGAATCTAAATATAATTGTATGGATATAACCCCTGAATATATTCGTAAACTTAAAGATGCAGGTGTTCATAGCTTTAAAATTACTGGTCGTGAAATGACAGATGACATGTTTGCTCATGATCTCAATTTGTATATTGAGAGAGTTACGAAGGCATGATACTTGAGGCAGGCGATTCTACAATCGATACTGCTTATTTTCTTTGGCAGATATCAGATATATGTCAATATGAATGTTCGTATTGTACGGTTAAAAATGATCGTAACGTAAATCTTAGAAATAAGAATCTAATTGAATTAACACTCCAACGACTTAAAAAGTACGATGGTAAATTCGTAGTTGAAATGTATGGTGGTGAACCTACCACGCATCCTAATTTAGTGTATGCTGTAGATACATTGAATGGGATGGACCATTGCATAAATATTGAAATACTCACTAACCTAAGAAGGAATCTAAATTATTTTCGTAAGTTAGAATTTGATTCAGATAAGATAACATTAACTCCATCTTATCACCCTGAGTATCATGAAGGTTTTATTGAAAAGGCAGTTGAATTAAACAATTACTATAAAGGCACACACTTTATGGTATATGTTATGCTTTCAGATAAATCCGAACATTGGGATAATACCGAAGATCTTCTACAAACATTTGATTTAAACAATGTAAAATATAGTGTTCATTTATTAGTGAGTACAGAAAAATATAAAGTATTTTATACACCAGAATTCTTTGAAAGATTCGGTAGATATATAAAAGACTCTGGTCATGGTGTAAAATATATCACAACAGAAGGAACGACAGAACATACCGCAAATGACATTATTGTAAATAACTTGCAACAGTTTAAAGGTTATCATTGTAGACCATTAATGCATGAGATAGATATTAATGGTAACATATATAATGCATGTTTTAAAGGACAAAATTTACCACTATTTTTTAAAAAGGACAGTTTAATGTCCTATAAAGTATGTCCAAATAATAAATGTTATTGTGATATAATGTTTGATTATCATAAGGTGATAGATGAAAAAAGAATTGCTTGAATACTCTTATCTAAAAGGTCTCACACATATTCCATCTGCTTTAAGTATGCTGGATTATGTATGGGTACTATTTAAAAATGGCCATGTAAAATACGAGGATAAGATCGTAATTGGTAAACCCTTTGGCTCTCAAGCTTATTATTTAGTTTGGGATCTTTTAGATAAGAATCTGAGTATGGGTGTAAAACACGAAGAAATTGATTTTGTAGACTATGGCGAAGAAACAATGGGCAATGCATTAGGTGTTGGCATTGGAATGGCTTTAGCTACTGATAAAAAGGTATGGGTAAATATTACTGATGGCGCACTACAAATGGGTCCTACACTTGAAGCTTTACAGTTTATAGGACATCATAAGCCAAAGAACCTTTTAGTAACGATCGATTATAATGGCTCACAAGTAACGGGTACTACCAAAGATATCTTAGATGTAGATCCGGTACTTTCTATGATACGCACTTCAGGCGTAACTTATTTTGAAGTGGATGGACATAACCGTAACGACTTGCAAAAGACTTTTCAAAAGACAAGAGGGTCTTGTGCTGTTGTAGTTTGTAAAACGCAAAAAGGTCATGGTGTCCGGTCGTTTACGGAGGACTTAAAAAAATGGCATTACAAGAAGATAGAATCAGAACAAGAATTGCAATCGTTGGTGCAGGAACTTCAGGGTACCTAAGCGTACTCCATTTCTGTACTAAGTATCCACATTACGATATTGAATGGATTTATCCAGAAGATAACGTCACGATTGGAGTTGGAGAAGGTACAGTACCAGAAGTACTTGATTTTCTATATGATAATGGTATTACCATGTGTGATATTATTAGTGAAATGCGAGGCAGCTTAAAACTTGGTGTTAAGTTTGAAATGTTTGCCCAAGATAATTTTTATCATCCATTCGGGCATTCAGATAAAGACGCAGCCGAAATAGAATACATTATGCATAATGATAAGATTCCAGATAATATAGAATATTATTCTGATCTTGCAGCACATTTTAGCGTAGCTGAATTAGCTAAATTCTTAGATAACTATTTTAAGAAATTCGATAACCTTACCATTACAAGAAAAATACTAGAATATCAAGATCAGGTAGAGTGTGATTGGTTAATTGATTGTACTGGTTTTAAACGCGCTTTTGTAAATAAGTATTATGACGATAACTTTTTATCAATACAAGATAAGATACCAAATGATCGTGCTTTAGTATTTAGAACTAAAATACCAGATGATATGAGATTACCATATACAACATGTATTGGTATGCAACATGGCTGGGTATGGAATATACCTTTAAAAGACGAGATTGGTATTGGTTATGTACACCAATCTAAATACGATGTACACGATGAATTTTTAGATTATATTCAAGAAAAAGGTTTTAAAGCAACCAAAGAGAATATACGTGAAGTCAATATGGTTACTGGTCGTAATAAACACCATTATAAAGAAATGCCTGATAAACAAATCGTTTCAATTGGATTATCAAGTTCTTTTATTGAGCCAATGGAAGCAACAGGTCTATACATGACAGTGTTTGGTATACGTCAATTAGATTTATTAATGAATGGACATATAACACCAATTGAATATGAGACTGCGGTGAATCATGAGTTTGATACTATTGTAGAATTTATTGTTGCTCATTATAAGTACAGTACACGAACCGGTGAGTATTGGGATCAATATAAAGATGTTCCATGTACAGTATATACAACAAATAATTTATTTCCAACAAGAAGTTGGACTTATATTTTAAGATTAAATAAACCAAAAATTATCGCGGAGAAAATTGTAAAACTTCGTCATGGTAAACAATATAAGGAATGGTTGAATGAGAAATACCCTAGATAGATTTTTAGAAAAAGCACCTGATGTTTACCTATTGCACTGTGACATGTGGGGATTTCCCAGAGCAAAGAATGTAATTAATTGTGGAATTGGCGAAGCTAATATGGTAAACATCGCTGCTGGTCTTGCAAGTCAGGGTAAGAAGGTAGTCATATATGGTGTCGCTGGATTCGTGATATATAAATCATATGAACAAATAAAATTGAACATCAAAGGCTGGGCTGAAAAGAAAGGCTCAATAGTATTTTGTAACGCTGGAGCGAATGGTTGCTATAGTGTTTGTGGAAGAGGCCATTTGATTGATGATGATAAACTCCTCACTCGAGCCCTCGGCATTCCGCTAATCGATCCTCCAGATAGAAAAACGTTTTTAAGAGCATTGGTCAATGGTCTAAAGAAACCACAATGCAGTTTTATTAGATTGGGATGGGATAATGAAGTATGGCAAACGTAGCAATTAGTGGATCTACCGGTTTTATTGGAAGCCACTTATTAAAAAGATTAGAAGAAGATAAACACAATATAGAAATTATAAGTTCTGATATGAACGATTGGGACCCGATTGACGTCACAATTGTTTATCATCTCGGATCACCAGCTAGCACTTCAGCTATTCATGGAGATCCAATGGGAGTTATGGACGCGGTTTTTAACAATACTCGGCGAGTGATGGCCAAAACTCCAGGTGCTATATTTGTCAATGCAAGTAGTATGGGAGCTAACTTTATAGATCCCAATGTAGACTCAGCACAAATGGCTTACAATACAGCCAAAAGATTAAGTGAATTATACCTTTACTTTTCTGAAAAAGTGTTGTATAATTATAGAATACCAAGTGTGTATGGACCTGGTATGCATGATGATTCTTTTATTGCAAAAGCAACTACGGGGATCGCATTCAAGCCAGAGGATCCAAACAAAAAACACTACATTGCTCATATTGACGATGTGGTAGAAGCATTAGTGAATTTGGAAGATATTCCAACAGAGATAATAACGTTAGGCGAGATTTATGAAGAATTTAGTTCTGGGCGGCGCGGGGTTTATAGGTCAACACCTCACACATAAGCTCTTATATACACGCCACGCTAGAGTTGTGGCAGTTGATAATCTCAAAACTTCAAAGATTAATTTAGATGATTTTGAGGAGTATAAAAACCTATATGAATTTGTAGAAGCAGATATTACTGAAATGGATGAATCTGTACTTTAAAAATTAATTCGAAAGTCAGATCGTATTTGGTGGTTAGCTGGTTCGGTGGGTGTTGAACACATCGATAAAAATCCTGAAGAAACATTCTTTAATAATTTTAATTTAAACTCAAAACTAATCCCTCTATTACGTAATTGTAAGAAGCCAATTATATTTACATCTACATCAGAGATCTATGGTGATGGTCCATTTGGCGAAAATGATAAAGCAAATATTCGTACAGATAAATTAAGAGCCGCTTATGCAGCATCAAAACTATATACTGAATTTGCTCTTAAATCAATGCCAAACGATGTAACAATTTTAAGATTGTTTAACGTAGTCGGTCCAGGTCAACTTGGAGACTATGGTATGGTTTTACCTCGGTTTATTGAAGCAGCAAAGAAGAATGAAGATCTGATTGTCTATGGTGATGGCACTCAGGTACGTAGCTTTTGCCATGTAAAAGATGCAATTGATATGATTGTAGATATGGTAAAAACCCCACAGACTTATAATGTGGGTAATGATAGTCCAATTCAAATTAAAGAACTTGCGCAACGAGTAATTGATTTAGTTGGATCCTCGAGTAAAATTAAATATGTACCTTACGACGAAGCATTCAGTAATAACCACGCTGATATTGATTATCGGTGTCCTGACATGTCGAAAGTAAAGCACATATATAATTACAGTATTGATGATATTATAAAGGATATGTTATGATTATGTTTATATTTGCTCATCCTGATGATGAGGCGTATGGTCCAGCTGGTACGATTAAAAAACTAGCAACTACAAACAACGTAAAAGTTGTAAGTATGTGTAGAGGTAATCGGCCAGGTCATGAAGAAGTTTCGGAATCGAGAGTTAAAGCCTTTAAAGATTCATGTAAAGAACTTGGTGCTGAACCAATTATGTTTGAGTATTCGGACTGTAAACTTGAATATGATGAAACACTAAAACGTATCGAAGAACTTATTTCTAAATATAAACCAAAGATTGTATTTACTCATAATGCTTCTGACTTACATAAAGATCATCGATTAGTTTCTGAATGTGTAATGGTTGCTTGTAGACCTAAACCAGATTCAAGTGTCGACAAACTTTATTTCTGCGAGATCCCTTCATCTACTGATTGGTCCTTTGGTCAAATGGGCGAAAGATTTAAGCCAAACACTTATGTAGATATTAGTCAAGGGATTTACTATAAGAATAAAGTAATGGGTTTCTATTCTACTGAAATATACAATTATCCAGATGCACGATCTGTAGAGGCTATGGAAGTCTTAGCAATGCATCGTGGTAAACAAGTTGGTTGTCATAGAGCAGAAGGATTTAAGCTGGTATTCTCTCGGAACCAAAATATTTTGTAATACCATATCTTTTTAGCATACGCGGATAGATACCGTTCAGATCGTAATTGTATGGATAGCAGAATCGAGTAGGTAAACTATTTAGATTCGTGGCGAACCAATTTAGCATCTGTTCGGTATCTTTTCGTATGTGATTTACTTTTTCTAATAAAGAGGGCATTTCGCGAAGATCGAGGTGTGAGTGTGAGTGACCACCAATATAAACATTTGGATCTTTTTGTAATTCTTTAATCTGGTGTAAAGTCATAAAGTCTTCATAGTTACCAGTCCTAGCCTTTTCATGAGCAATCATTGACGTAGGAAAGTCTCGAGACTGATTCGAATCACATATATACTTAGTGGATATAAAATAGATTTTAGTTGTGTTTAGTTCTAGAAATTTCTTTCTATAATAATACTGTGAATAAAGACCATCATCAAATGTTAGGATATAATCTTCAAGTGGTAAATCAAAAAGGCTCTCTTTGATTTCATGGATCATCAATACTGGTTTCATGATAGTATATATCCCCTCCCTCACCGGACTCTATTAATTATACCATACTTTTCACGGTTTGTAAAGGCCTTTTTTTAATTATTTTAGATTCATTTCTTTTATAAATAATAGAAAAATCTAATAGAAAAATCGACAAGGGTTAATCTATGGCAATTTATGCGAATTTAGTTGTTGATCAAGGAACCGACTTCTTTTCAGAAGTTACGGTTGAAGGTGGTAATGGTTTGCCTTATGATCTGACTGGTTATACAGTTCAAGGACAAGTAAGGAGAACATACACTTCTTCTACTGCCTATCCCTTTACTGCCCTCGTGACAGATGCACCGGGTGGACAGATTAGTATAGAATTAAGTAATACCGCAACGAGCCAGATGAAAGCTGGACGTTATGTATACGACTTGGAAATCGTCGAAACATCAACCGGCGATATAACAAGAGTGGTTGAAGGACAATTAGAAGTCACTCCGGGAGTAACTCGATAATGGCCATTAAAGCTACTATAAATAAACAGGTAAAAGTTAGAGCACGTACGGTCGAGGTCGGTGCGGGCGTTAAACTAAGTGATTTGTCAGATGTAGATGCAAGCGCACTCGATAATGGTGCAATGCTTATTTATGATTTGGCATTACAGAAGTTCGTTATAACAAACCAAATTGATAATCCAGACCTTAGAATTATTGGAGGCATCTACTAATGGCTACAGTCATTAAAATTAAAAACACCAACCTCGACAAGGCACCAGTCGACGGTAACGGTGATAGCGTATTAGCAACGGGTGAGTTAGCTTACTCGTATTTTACTGGTGCCCAAAATAACAATGGTGATAGAATTTTCATTGGTACAGGCACTGAGACCAACGGACTTTCTGCGGACTATCATGTTATTGGTGGTAAGTACTTTACTGATCTTTTAGATCATACACATGGTACACTCACTGCATCTTCTGGCGTTATTGTTGATTCAAACAGTAAAATTGATCAGTGGTTTGTTGATAACCTTATCTTAAATGGTAATACTATCAGCATTGACCAAGTATCAGACGCTAATGGAGATATTAATCTTATTCCAGGTGGTAATGGCGATGTAGTTGTTACTGCTACAAATATTGAATTAAACGGTGTACTAGTTCAAACAGGTAATCAAACAATCAATGGTAACCTAACAGTTACTGGTACAAACGGAGATCTTGAAGTCGATGGCGAAGCTACATTAGCTTCTGCGATTGTTGAAGATCTTACCGCAACTAGAATTACTTATGCTGGTACTGGCGGAGCATTAGTTGATGACTCTGGCTTAACGTATACTGGTACTGGTGCGGGTGCAACACTTCAAGTCCTTGGTAATATCGATGTTGATGTTCAAGCAACATTAGCTTCAGCAAATATCCAAGACCTTACAAATAACAGAATCGTTATTGCAGGTACGAATGGTGAACTTGAAGATGATGCTGAATTTACTTTTGACGGTACTACCTTTAAGGTTGGTACTTCAGCAACTGATAAATTTAGAGTCACAGTTGCAAATGGTAATACTGCAACAACCGGCACATTAGATGTTGATGGTGCAGTTAACTTTAACTCAACACTTGATGTTGATAACCAAGCAACACTTGCTAGCTTAAACGTTGAAGATCTTACCGTTACTCGAGTCGTATTCGCTGGTGCCAATGGCGAATTAGTCGATGACGCTAATTTCACTTTCGATACTAGCACAGACAAATTAGATATTACTGGTTCTCTTGAAGTTGATAACGTCGTAATCGATGCAAATACAATTTCAACAACAACCGGTGCACTTACAATTGCTCCAAATGCAAGTGAAGAAACAGTTGTTAATACAACATCTGCTCTTCGTTTACCTGTTGGTAACTCTACACAGAGACCTACAGCTGCACTTGGTCAAGTTCGTTATAATACTACAACTAACCAGTACGAAGGTTATTCAAATGGTGCTTGGCAGGGTCTTGGCGGTGTAATTGATACTGACCAAAATACTTATATTCTTGCTCAACCATCAACTACATTAACTGTTCCTTCTGGTCAAGTTGCAGATACTCTTTACTTTGTAACGGGTGGTAACTTCCAAGGTAAAATCGATACAGCTTCTGGCTGGACATTAAACAATGTTAATATCGATGATAATACTATCTCAACTACATCTGGCGACCTTTACTTAGATCCAGGTCAAACAGGTGCCGGTTCTCCAACTGGCAATGTGGTTGTATATGGTAACCTACAAGTTAATGGTACAACAACTACTGTTAACTCAACTACTGTTACAATTGACGATCCTATCTTTACACTGGGTGGTGACACAGCTCCATCTTCTGATGATAACCTTGATCGCGGTATTGAGTTTAAATGGCACGATGGAACAAGTGCTAAACTTGGTTTCTTCGGTTGGGATGACTCTGCTAGCA
>Ga0181591_10001801_pt1 | contig 18534 bp, 14 predicted proteins | sample 071ome_33_FD_133757 | JGI IMG/M metagenome (GOLD analysis project Ga0181591, IMG submission 133757) | Coastal salt marsh microbial communities from the Groves Creek Marsh, Skidaway Island, Georgia - 071412AT metaG (megahit assembly) | ecosystem: Environmental > Aquatic > Marine > Intertidal...
ATAGACTTTTTACCAGTCTTTTCTTTCCTTAAATTTATTTGTTTTCTAATACGCCCAAGCTCTGAATAAGTTTTCTCAACCGCTTTTTCACGAATATGACATGTATTTAAGACAATTAAGTCAGCATCTTCAGCTGAATTATCTAACTCATAACCATGAGGCTTGAGTAAGTCTGTCATTCTTTCAGAATCATAAAAATTCATTTGACAGCCATGGGTTTTAATAAATAGTTTTTTCATTTACCTAGCTATTTGATTGAAATTATCTACTGCCAGTTATATTTATATATTGCAAGTTATTTTGATAAAACACTATAGTAATTTGTTTTGATAATTTTTTCTAAAAAATTATTTAAATCTTTTCTATTGGAAAATAATTTTGAATTAACTGGATCTGATAAAATTAATCTTACCTTTATTGGTCTTAAACTTACCAAAGTTGATAAATGCGGTTGAAGTTCCATGTCACCATACCAAGCAATTACAGGTCTTAACCATCGATTAACTGGGATCCCATTTATTTCAGAGTATAAAAGTGTAATTGGTTGAATCAAAAAGTCTTCTTTTTCTACAGCTGATAATAAGCTTGATTTAAAACCAAGTACACGATTACCATCTGATGTAGTTCCTTCTGGAAAAATTAAAACTTGTTCTTTTAATAATAATGCTTTTTTGATTTTATTTTTTTGGCTAATTGTATCATGCCTGTTTCTTTTTATAAAAATAGTTCTAGCAAGCTTAGCTAAAAAACCAAAAAAATTCCAAGAGGCAACTTCTGATTTTGCCACAAATCTTAAAGGAAAATTTGATCCTAAAATAGGTATATCTAAATAAGATACATGATTGCTTACAAAAAGATTACAATCTTTTGCTTTGTCTATATGGCCTTCTGTTTCAACCTTTACAGATAATAACCATAATAGTAATTTATGAAAGAAAATAGACAAATAATTTTTAATTGGTTTTACAAAATTACCCAAGAAAAAAGATATAGAAATTAAAGGTATCGTTGAGAATATAAAAAATAAGAGTTTAAAATTAAAAATCAAGTGATCTAAAAAAGTTAAATCATCTATTGGGTTTGTATATGAATTTTGTTTAATTACATGTTTATCCATTTTAATTTAAGTATTTTTTTCTGTATTTTTCGTCAATATCACTTGTATTGACAACAACACATAAATCAATTGTATTAAAATTATGGTCAACATAAAAATTGTGACTTACCTTGCCTCCAATTCTAAGATATCCTTTTAAAAGAGGTGGAAGCTTTGCAAAGATTCTTAATTGGTTTGGGTTGTTTTCTTTTAATTTATAAACCGGGTAAATATTTTTATCAAAACTTTCAACTAATAAATGTTCGGGGAGACAAAAATTTTGCCTTAAGTAAGATAATTCATCGGAATATTTAGTTGGCTCTATTCCTGAAAAACTTGCACATCCCAACAATATTTTTATATCATATAATTTAACATACTCGGCAATTGCTTTCCAAAGTAAATTCATTATAGATCCATTTCTATAATCTTGATGAACACAAGATCTGCCTAGTTCTAATATATGTTTATCTTTATAATTATTGGTAATATTAATAAGGTTAAACTCAGATGATGAATAATAGCCTCCGAATAATTTAGCTACATCACCTCTTATTAATCTATAAGTTCCAACAATTTTATTTTTTATGTTTTTTTTATCTAAAACAATTAAGTGATCAGCATATTTGTCTATTTTGTCATAGTCTAATTTGATTATTTTTTTTGTAAAAGTTGGTTTGGCTTTTTTTTCTTTATAAAAAACAGAATACCTAAGAGCCTGAGCCTGCTTTAATTCTGACTTTGTTTCTGCTAATTTAATAGAAAAGTTCTCAGATTCTAATATTGTAAATGAATTACTGGGTAAAGTAGGTTTAGAAAAGAAAGCCTTTGGATCAAAAGAATATTTCATTCTATCTTTTTTAAAAGTGTTTAAATCTACATTATCTTTTACTTTGTTTAAAAACATTTCATCATCATCAAATTTATTTTATCAGCAATACAAGAAAGCTATTGCAATTTTATTAAGGTTCACATGATAGTCTCAATGCATCAGTTCTAGAGTTATTTTTCAAAATATAATAATTTTTTCTTATTCCAATCTTCTTAAAACCATTTTTGATATAAAAATTTATGGCTATTTTATTAAGACAAGAAACTTCTATAAATATTTTTTTTATGGGTAGACTTTTAATTTTTTGAATTAAGTATGAACCATAGTTTTTACCTTGATGAGATTTCATTATACCTAATTTTATAATCTCAATTTCGTCTTTGACATGGAAATAACAAATATAACCTATTAAATAGTCTCCATGAATTTTCCAAGTTTTAAATGATTTTTGTGAATTCATAATCTCTAAGTCATTTATTGACAAAGGAGAATCAAAAAGATTTTTTTCTATATCTGCTATGAAGGGGTATTCTGATTTTTTACATTGACTAATTATTAACTTCATTAATTAATATCTGCAAATCTTACATACAAAGGTTTAAATTTATTATAGCTAATTTTTGATTGAGTAATATTAGCTTTGCTACTTATCAAAGAATAAGAGAGTTTTGCAACACCTAGAGCATCAGAAAATTGATTTTTTGATTCTAATAAATGTAAATTCATTCTTTCGTTTGCTAATAATTTCTGATTATGGCCAACAAACAAAACATCTTTTGTGTGTAAGTTGTTTTCTAATAAATATTTTTTTAAATCTTGAACTTTAACTGTTTTAATTTCGTTTGTTGGATTAAGTTTTGTCTTATTTTGGAAATCACCTATCTCAAAAGTTTGAAGAAACGGTTCTTGTCTTTTTGAGTCTATAGACGAAACAATATATTTTATATTTTTTATTTCAGCCTCTTCTATAAATGACATTGCTAGTGCGGCTAATGAGTTTATGCCAATACTTTTTATATGTTTATTGGATATTATAATTCCTTTTGCCGCTGCAATAAGGGTTCTAATGCTTGTAAAGCTTCCAGGACCACATCCTATAGCTAAAAAAGATATATCTTTAAGGGTTATAGTATTTTTTTTTAAGAAGTTATTAATCGAAGGAATTAAAATTTCCGACAAATCATTTGTAAAGGATAACGAAAAATTACTAATTAACTTTCCATCATTTAAAAGACAGAGAGTTAATTTTAAAGAGTTGCTTTCAATAGCAAATATCATAATTTTCTTTTTTCTAAATTTTAAAAAATTTATATAATTATATAAGATTTCAATATATATCTAAACAAATTTGAAATTTCTTAATATCAAACTTTGAGGAAAATATGCATTACTTTTTAGTATTTTTATTTCTAATATTCCCCAAAATATCAATTTCACAAACAACTGAAATAAAAGAAATATCTAAAGCCAACTATGTGTCTGTTATTATGTATCACAGATTTGGAGATAGTAGATATCCCTCCACAAATATAACAAAAGAGCAATTTGAAAAACATATTAAAGAAATAACCAAACCAAAATATAATGTAATAGATATCAAAAAAGCTCTAGAAGCCATCAATGAAGAAGAACTTACTAAGGATAGATCCATTGTGATAACCATAGATGACGCTTATTCCTCCGTCTTTGATTATGCCTGGCCAATATTGAAAAAACATAATCTACCTTTTACTTTATTTGTGTCTACAGACGTAATAGATAACAAAATACCTGGGTATATGAGTTGGGAAGAAATCAGGATATTAAGAGACAATGGAGTTGTTATAGGAAGTCAAACAAAGTCACATCCACATTTACATAAGTTAAACAAGTCACAAGTAATTAATGAACTTTCAGTTTCTAATAAAAGGTTTGTTGATGAAATCGGAAGTAAACCCTCATATTTTGCTTATCCATACGGAGAATATAGTTTAGAAGTTCTAGAATTAGTTAAAGCGAACGGTTTTTTAGCAGCATTCGGTCAGCATTCAGGAGTTGCTCACAAAAGTCTTGGTCTATATGAATTACCTCGTTTTGCCATGAATGAGCAATATGGAGGGATGGATAGATTTATTTTGGCATTAAATGCCTTACCTATCCCAATTTCTGATCTTTCCCCTATAGATCCAATCATTAATAAAAACCCTCCTAATTATGGGTTCACGTTATCCAAATCTATACAACCCAAGAATGCAGTGAAATGTTTCGCAAGCAAGGGTATCAAATCTGAAACAATGAGATTAGGTAAAACAAGAATAGAAGTTAGGTTAAGAAAGCCTTTTCCAATAGGTAGGGGTAGAATAAATTGTACAATGGCTGCTGACGATAATAGATGGAGGTGGTTAGGAAGACAATTTATTATCAAATAAAATGTTAATTATTCTAGAACTAAATTCTCAAACCTTTCCAATTTATTAAATTTTATCATATCTTTAACTTTAGTTACGTATTGATAACCTATTTCAGCATAACTACTCAAAAAATTTGCTGCCTCATAGCCAGTTATAGGTTCTCCATTTCTATATTTTTTATTTCTATAATTTCTCATTTCATTATATGCCTCATGTCTATTTAAATTCAAAATATAAGAATTTAGAGAGGCTGATATATTACTAAAGCTTTTAACTGCATAATTTGCATCTAATTTTTCTTGTGGTTTAATTCCTATTCCTTTTTGCCATGTCCATTCTCCAAATAAAGCATTTCCTTCTTTAGCAAATCTGGAACTCCCCCAGCCACTTTCTATAATTGCTTGAGCAAGGATCATTGAGATTGGAATCTTGTTAACTTTAATAAGTAATTTAGATTTTATTTCTTCTACTTGTTTGACACTTAGCTTAGCAAAATTGATTTTTTTATAATCTTTAATCTTATATCTTTTTGAAAAATACTCTATTTGGGATAAATCATTTGAACTAATAGCATCTTTTATAAATTCTCTTTCTTCTAAAACTAATTCATTACCTCTCAAAGCAATAGGTAATAAAATACTTATGAAAATATTTTTTTTATCAACAGTATTAATTTCATTCATTTTTTTTGGTATATGATTAAAAAACTCTCTTGAAACAGTTCCTTTTTTATGAACTTGGGTTAGAGTTTTTTTTGACCATTCAAGAACAAAATCATTATTATTTATTTGTTCGTCTGTAAATTCAATACTATGCTTTTTTAATTTTGTTACATTAAATTCATATTGTTTTTGCAGCAATTGGTCTGGATCAGGTTTTTTATCTTTTGGAACTAAAAAGCCTAAAATAAAAAGAGTAAGTGTTATTAAAAAAAAATAAAGATCATACGCGTACCTAGAACTGTTATGTCCGACTATAAAACTTTTAAATTTAGTGAACATAAAATTGAATTTAGTTATAGTTCCGCAGCTCGCACCTCTGTAACCTCTGGTATATAATGCCTTAGCATATTTTCTATACCCATTTTTAAAGTAGCAGTGCTTGAAGGACAACCTGCACAAGCACCCTTCATTTGCAAAGTTACTACTCCTGATTCAAATGAACAAAAGGAGATATCGCCTCCATCCATCGCAACAGCTGGTCTTACACGAGTTTCTAACAAGTCTTTAATCTGTTTTATTGTCTCACTGTCCTCAGAATTAGTATATTCTGTGTTATCTTCTTCGCTCTTGTTTAGAACTGGAAGTCCACTTGAAAAGTGTTCCATTATACCAGTAAGTATAGAAGGTTTAAGAACATTCCAATCTAATTCAGATTGTTTTGTTACAGAAATAAAATCAGATGCTAAAAACACTCTGCTAACACCATCAATTGTAAACAATCTTGAAGCAAGTGGTGAATCATTTGCGGAGTCTGAACTAGAAAAATCTGCTGTACCTTTATTTAAAATTGTAGTTCCAGGCATAAATTTTAATGTGTCTGGATTAGGTGTGTCTTCTGTTTGAATAAACATATTTATTCTCCTTACTTACATCATATAGTGTATTTTTTTAAAATTCCTATATTTTTTTAACATTAATTAATAAAGCCAACTAAATTTTTAACCTTTTTTAATACTGGTTCTGCAATATTTTTGGCTTTTTCTTCTCCAATTTTCAAAATTTTGTCTATTTCTTTAGTATCTTTTAATAAAACTCTCATTTCTGATGAAATTGGGCTTAATGTCTCTACTGCTAATTCGATTAGTAAAGGTTTAAAATGTGAAAAACCTTTTCCACTAAACTGTTCCAAAGTAATTGATATTGTTTGAGACGATAAAGCTGCATAAATATTAAGGAGATTTAATGCCTCTGGCCTGGATTTTAATTCATCCATTGTTTCTGGTAAAGGGTTAGGATCTGTTTTTGCTTTTTTGATTTTATTAGATATTTGTTCCTTAGTATCTGTTAGGTTAATGCGTGACGCATCAGATGCATCAGATTTGCTCATTTTTTTTGTTCCATCTCTTAAACTCATAACGCGTGTAGCTGTACCCAGTATTTGAGGTTCAGGTAAACTAAAAAAGTCTTCCTCGTTTTCCTTAGTAAACATACTGTTAAAAGCAGAAGCTATATCCCTTGCTAACTCTATATGTTGTTTTTGGTCCTCACCTACGGGAACATGGGTAGCTTTATAAAGTAAAATATCTGCCGCCATTAAAACAGGGTAACTATAAAGACCTACAGTAGCTTTTTCTCTATTTTTCCCTGCTTTTTCTTTAAACTGTGTCATTCTGTTTAACCAGCCAATTCTACAAACACAATTAAAAATCCAGGCTAATTCGGTGTGTTCTTTTACCGAGGATTGATTAAACAAAATAGATTTTTTAACATCTACTCCTGATGCAATAATAGCAGCTGTTACCTCATGAATTGAATCTCTTAATTTCATTGGGTCTTGAGGGACGGTAATGGCATGCAAATCAACAATTGAGAAAATTGAAGGAATGTCTCTTTGGAGATTTACCCAATTTTTAATTGCGCCCAGATAATTTCCAAGATGAAGATTGCCAGTAGGTTGAATACCAGAAAAAATTCTTTTTTGGTTATTAGTTATCTCATTTTTCATATATTATTTAGCTTTCTTAAATTTAGAAATATAAAAGTTTAACAATTGTTGAGGAATATATCCTAAAATAAAAGTTGTCAAAACATACGTTAAAAGACCAAAAAACACTATAACACTTATCGATAATATTTCGTTAATTTGATAAATTAATAAAATATGAAAAAATAATTTCATAATTGCCAACATTATAAGAGATACCATAAAAATTTTAAAAAAATAAACCACTAGTGAATTAAAACTCAAATGCCTGTTAAGTTGGTTATTACCTGACTTTAAAATCTTGCCACCTTTAATTAATAATAATAGATAAATTATCACACCAATCCAGGACGATATTGAAGTCGCAAGAGCTATACCAGCATGACGCCAATAATACATAAACAATATTGATAGAAACACATTAAGAGTTAATAAAATGATACCAACATATAATGGAGTTTTAGTGTTACCTTCAGCAAAAAATGCAGGTTGACATGATTTAAGTATAATAAAGGCAGGAATACCAAATGAGTAAGCAATTAAGGCATAAGATGTTTGAGTTGTTTCTAAGGAAGTAAACTCACCTCTTTCAAATAAAACTCTAATAAATAAGTCAGAGAAATTTATAAAAACTACAGCGGTTGGAATGGAAAAAAAAAGTCCAATTGTAAAAGACGTTATTAGGTCGTTTGAAAAACTCTTTTTGTCTTTACTTGCATTTGATTTTGACAAAGAGGTTAGCAAAACTGAACCTAAAGCTATACCAATTATGCCTAATGGTAACTGAGCAATTCTATCTGCAAAATAAAGAAAAGATATTGACCCGAACCCTAATAGACTTGCTAGGATGGTGTCCACCAATAAATTAATCTGTAAGATGCCACCTCCAAAGGCAGCAGGTAAAAATTTGTTCCAGGTTTTTTTTAAATAAAATTTAATTTCATTTTGGTCCTTTAGAATATCCTTTTTATTATTTATTTTTTCAACTTCCATAAAATTGAAGTTTTTAATAATTACTATCATAAAGACTAATTGGAAAAAACCAGCCAATACTGTTCCTATGGCAAGAGGGAGAGATTTAATTATCAAATCTTCACTGATAAAAAAACAACTTATTATTAGACAGGAATTTAAAATTATAGGTGTAAAGGATAAAGCCCAAAATTTACCAGAAACATTTGTTGCAACTCCTAATAATGCAACAATTGAAACTAACGGCATAAAAAAAATTGTTATCCTAGTCATAACTATTATTTGATTCATAATGACATTATTATTTGAGAAACCTGGAGCTAAAAAATAAACCACAAAAGGCATAATAATTTGAAAAATGATTACAATGAAACAAAGTAATATTGCTAACCTAAAAATTAATGATCTAAGAAATTTATCTGCTAAAAGTTTACTTTTTTGTTCTTTTAATTTTGAGTAGATTGGCACAACAGCTGACGTTAACGCACCTTCTGCCGTTATACGTCGAAATAAATTTGGTAATTTAAATGCAATAAAAAATATATCTGAAAAAATTCCAGCTCCTAAAAAAGCAGCAATAAAAATATCTCTAATGAAACCAGATATACGACTCATGAATGTTAGTATTGCGGATTGTGCAAAACCTCTAATAAAAAAAGAATTTTTATCTTTCATACATTAACTCAAGGTTTAATAGTTTGATTTGCTGGGTCCGACTCTTCAAGAATATTAAAAATGCTATTTCTAACTTTTTCTATTGTTGTATTATCCTCTATTTTTAAACCAAACGCATTTTTTAAATAAAAAATATCAACAACCCTATCTCCATAAGTTGAGACATTGGCAGTATTAATCTGACATCCTAAATTTGTTATAATTTTTGTTATTCTATATAACACTCCTGGAGCGTTTTTACATTTTACCTCTAAAATTGTATAATTATTACTTGTTTTATTATCAAAAATTACTCTAACTGGAGCCTTAATGGCTCTATATCGAGCGGGAGTTTCTTTCCATTTGATATTTAATTCTTTTTCTACGTTTAGACCACCTTCTAAGCCTGTTGATATATTTTTAATTAATTTTTTTCTGATATAATCATCAGCTATTGGTTTCTTGTCTTTATTTTGCAAATAAAAAGTATCTAGCGCATACCCATCAGATCTAGTAATTATTTTAGCGCTAACCACATCAAAACCAGAGGCGGCTACTAAACCGGAAATTAGAGAAAATAAACCGTGATGATCTGGCGCAATAACTAAAAGTTCGGTGGCTTCAATTTTTGCTTCACCGAAGACGTGTACTTTAAACTTTAAACCTTCGTTTTCCATTTTAGAATAAATTTGAAAATGATCTATAATCGTCGAAAGATTAAATATCTGCCAATAATTTGAATAATATTTCTTTGAATAATTAATGAAATCTTTTTGTAAATATCCATTTTTCAAGAAGTATTTTTCAAGAGAGTTCTTTGTATCTAACGTACTTTGAATTGTTACCAAAGAAGATTTTTTCTTTTTAAGAAAATCTAATGACTTCAAAAATAGTTCTGAAATAAGAGAACCTTTCCAATCATTCCATATCTCAGGGCCAACACCTTTTATATCAGCGACAGTCAAAACTAATAATAGCTTTAGCTTTTCTACTGTCATTACATTATTAGAAAAATCTTCTATAATTTTAGGATCACCTAACTCATATCGAAAAGCTATCTTGCTCATTAGTAAATGATTTAACACTAACCACTCAACAGTTTTAGTTTCTTCTTTGTTAAGGCCTAACCTAGGACAAACTACAGAAGCTATTATTGCACCATTTTCTGAGTGATCTCCTTTCTTACCTTTTGCTATGTCATGCAAAAACATAGCTACGAATAAACATCTATATGAGTTGATTTGTAAAATAACTTCACTGGCAAGAGGAGCAAAAGTTTTAAACTTTCCATTTTTTAAAGAGTGAAGGTTAGAAATTGTAAAAAGGGTATGCTCATCAACTGTAAAAGAGTGGTACATGTCAAACTGCATAAGACACACAATTTTCTGAAACTCTGGTATAAATTTACCTAGCACATTGGATTCATTCATAGCCCTTAACGTTCTAGACGGGTCTTTTTCACTGGTTAAAATATCCAAAAATAATTTATTCGCTTGAAAATCATGTCGAACTTCACGATTTATTAAAGATGTTAAGCTGGCTACTTGTCTTATTGTTTTAGGGTGAATATCTATATTTTTGTTATGGGAAATATGAAATAACTTTAATATATTGATAGGATTTTCAGAAAAAATTTCTTTGTTTTTTGTAAACAAGCGTCCTATAGATATAGAAAAAGGTTCTACATTTACCTTTTTTTTAAAACTCAAAAAATTTAATCGTAGGGGTTTGTTAAATTCAGCTTCAATCTCAGCACAAAAAATTCTTGTCAAGTTACCAACTGCTTTTGTCGCAAGAAAATACCTTTTCATAAACCTCTCGACATCTTTATGAGTTAGGGTGTTTTTGAAGTTCATAATACTAGCAATTTCAAGTTGAGCATCCATTGCCAGTCGATCATCTTCTCTTTTGGCTCTGAAATGAAGGTGGCACCTTACAGATAAAAGAAATCTTTGAGCCTCTGCAAATGCAAATGCTTCACGTTTTGACAAAACACCCATATTTATTAATTTAGAAATAGAGTCTATTTGATACACAAATTTAGATATCCAACCAAGTGTATGAATGTCTCTTAAACCGCCTTTACCATCCTTTACGTTTGGCTCAACAACATATCTAGATCCTCCAAATTTATTATGTCTAAAGTCAGATTCTTCTAACTTTGCATGAACAAAATCTAGCGTCCTAGTACTATTGATTAAGCTTTTAAAGTTATCATTTAATGCGTCAAAAGCTTCTTGATTTCCAATTATTAACCTTTTTTCAAGTAAACTAGTAGAAATGGTCAAATCCTCACTACTTTTTTGAATACAGTCTTGAATTGATCTGGTAGAATGACCGACTGTAAACCCTAAGTCCCATAGAAAATAGAGTATTGATTGAACAACATTTTCTATTTTTTGATTATCACTTTTATTTAAAAAATCTGGTAATAAGAACAATAAGTCTAGATCCGAATATGGTGCCAACTCCCCACGACCATACCCACCAACAGCAACCATCGAAAACCTATAACTGTCGTCATTGAAAATAGATAAGTAAATATTTTTAAATATGACTTTTAATAGACTATCTATTAAAATTACATTTTGACCAACGCACAAAGAACCATCAGAGGTTTTTAAAAAATTTTCCCTTATTAATTCTTTTTTATTATCAAAGTCTTTTTTTAGTTTTTTAAAAAGTTTTTCTTTAAACAGTTTTTTATCAACTTCATTTAATAAAAAATCTTGAATTTCATATAGTTTTTGAGAATTTTTTTTTGCATAAATTATTGGCTCTATACTTTGAAACCATAAAGAGTTTTGATTAAGATTTTTGTCTGCTAAAAAATTACTCGGAATTATTTTTTCAAATTTTTTTTTATGAAAAAGAGTAAAAGTATTTTTGAAAGTAATTTTAGTCATTAGAGTTTCTTAATAATTTAAGTTTGTTTAAAATATTTAATGAATCAAGTGGGCTCATATTATTAATATCAATCTTATCAAATTCTTCAAAAAATTTTTCAGATACTTTAATTTCTGAACTTTGTGTTTTATCAATTTTTTTTAAATTTTTATTTTTCTTATCATTTTCAAGATGATTCAAAATCTGTGAGGCTTTTTTAGTGACGGAAAAAGGTAGTCCGGCTAATTTTGCGACATGTATACCGTATGATTTATCTGCTTCTCCATCTAAAATTTTGTGCATAAAGATAATTGAGTTATTCCATTCCTTAATTGACATTTTGTGACATGATATGTTGTTTAGGCTTTCTTTAAGTTCTGTCAATTCATGGTAATGAGTAGCAAAAAGTGTTCTTGGTTTTATGACATTATGTAGATGTTCTAACACTGACCAAGCTATGGCCAAGCCATCAAAGGTAGCTGTTCCCCTTCCTATTTCATCAAGAATAACCAAAGACCTGTCAGTGGAGGTGTTTAAAATTAGAGAAGTCTCAATCATTTCAATCATAAAGGTAGATTGACCTTTTGCTAAATCATCAGAGGCGCCAACACGCGAAAATATTTTATCAACAAGACCTATATTTGCTTTTTGGGCTGGAACAAATAACCCAGCTTGGGCCATAATTACAATCAAAGCGTTTTGCCTCAAATAAGTTGATTTTCCTGCCATGTTGGGACCCGTAATAAGCCATATTATTTCTTCCTTATTTAAAGAACAATTATTTGAGACAAAAGAATTTTTATGAAATCTCATGTTTTGTTCAACAACAGGATGTCTGCCTTCATATATTTCTAAAACTTTTTCTTTTGACATTTTCGGACATGTATAATTTCTATCGCTGACCTGATTACTAACCATAATAGCGATATCTAACTCTGAGATTGAGTGTGCTATACTTAATATGTGTTGTCCTTTATTAATTATTTCATTGATGAATTTATTAAAAATTTCATTCTCTATTTTAATAGCCTCATCAAATGAGTTTAATATTTTTGTTTCTAAATCATTTAGTTCAATGGTGGTAAATCTTGATGTTTGAGCAGTCGTTTGTCTGTGGATAAACATATCTACATTTCTTATAGATTGATCATGAATAGCCCTCACTTCGATGTGGTAACCTAACATTCTGTTATGCTTAATTTTTAATGAGTTAATATTTGTTAGTTCGGAATATTTTTTTTGAAGTTTTGATATTTGTTCAATTTCACTACTTCTAAGCATTCTTAAATAATCAAGCTCAGCATCAAAGCCGTCTCTAATGAAGCCTCCTTCTTTTGAAGACAAAGGAAGCTCTTGTTTTAGTGAATTTTTAATTTTTAAGAATAAACTATAATCTATGTTAATATTAGAAATAATTAAGTTTAAAAGGGATGGTTTTGTTTCAGAACATTCTCCGGATGTTAAGGTTTTTAAAATATTTTCAACATTCAGGAGACCTTCTGAAAGTGACAAAAGATCTTTTGGGGTACCTCTTAACAAAGATATTCTTGATAAAGATCTCTCAAAATCTGGTATGTTTTTGAGAAAGATTTGATAGTCAGCAATTTTACTACTTGATATTAAAAACCAATTTATTAAATCATGTCTATCTTTTATATGATTTATTTGAAAAAAAGGCTCTATTAACCTTTGTTTTAATAAACGAGAACCACCAGCTGTTTTCGTCTCGTCAATACAGGATATTAAGCTGCCTTCAGTTTCTCCTGACAGGTTTGTTAGGATTTCAAGAGATTTTTGAGTAAAGTAATCAATCTCTAAATTCTCGCTATCTGTTTCAGATTGAATTAAAGAAAGCAATGGAATTTTTCCACACTGCGTTAACTTTAGATATGATAACAAAACTCCTGCCGCTATAATTTCACCTTCATTAAACGTTCCCAAACCTTCAATAGAATGAATTTCATAATATTTACATATTTGTTCTAGTGAAGATTTAAAATGAAACAAACTAGGCGACTGCTTTTTTAAAAGATGATGCCACTCTTCTGCGATTATATTAAATTCTATATCGTCAGAAACTAAAATTTCTGAGAAATTCATTCTCAATAAAAAGTTTGTCAGGACTTGCTTTTGATTAGAGAGATTTTTCTGTTTTGATAGTTGTCTTGATTTAAAGCATCCTGTAGAAATATCAACCCAAGCTATACAAATTGAATCTTTTAAAATTGATATTGCACCTAAAAAATTATTCTTTGTTCTCTCTAACAAAATATCTTCTGTTAGAGTGCCAGGAGAAATTATTCTAACCACCTCTCTTTTAAGGGGACCTTTCTTGAGTTTTGACTTAGCTTCCTCTACTGTCTCAGTTTGTTCACAAACAGCTACATTAAAGCCTTTTTTGATTAATTTTGGTAAATAATTATCAGCTGAATGGAAAGGCACACCACACATTGGAATATCTTTGCCATTTGACTTCCCACGTTTTGTTAGCGCAATATCTAGAGCCTTTGAAGCAACAACCGCGTCTTCAAAGAATAACTCATAAAAATCACCCATTCTATAAAATAATAAAGCGTCTCTATGTTGATTTTTAATCGCTAAATATTGTTCCATCATTGGAGTATTTACGCTTTTCAAAATAAACTGGTTTCCTTTTAAAGTTAAATGTTCTAATTAAAATTGTTATTAAATAAAATTTAGTTAAGATATTTTTAGCAAATTCATTTAAAATATAAATGGGATTATATTAAGTTTTAGAGGATAAAATGTCTACTAACAAAAAAGAGAGTACTGCCCAATCTAATTTAGAAAAAGAAGCTTTAGAATATCATAAAAAGGGACGCCCTGGGAAACTGGAGATCACACCGACAACACCTTTAATAGGATCGCATGATTTATCATTGGCTTATTCTCCTGGGGTGGCAACTCCTTGTCTTGAAATTGAAAAAAGTCCTGACACAATTTATGATTATACCTCAAAAGGCAATCTAGTAGCTGTTATTTCAAATGGTACAGCTGTCTTAGGTTTAGGAAATATTGGCGCAGCGGCATCTAAACCTGTTATGGAAGGTAAAGCTGTATTATTTAAAAAATTTGCAGATGTAGACGGAATTGATTTAGAGATAAATACAGAGGATACTGATAAATTTGTTGAAGCTGTTTCTTTACTCGAGCCTACTTTTGGAGGAGTAAATCTTGAGGACATTAAAGCACCAGATTGTTTTATAATAGAACAAAAGTTAAGAGAAATCATGAAGGTTCCGGTTTTTCATGATGATCAACATGGAACAGCAATTGTTACTGCTGCTGGTGTAATCAATGCACTTCACCTTACAAATAGGAATATAAAAGACACGACATTTGTATGTAATGGAGCGGGAGCGGCTTCAATTGCCTGTGTAGAGCTTTTGAAAGCAATGGGTGCTCAAAGTCAAAATGTTATTTTAGTTGATAGAGAAGGTGTAATATTTACTGGTCGACAAACTAATATGAATCAGTGGAAATCAGGACATACAACTGATACAAAATCGAGAACATTAGAAGAAGCCCTTAAAGGCGCAGATGTATTCTTAGGTCTTTCCGTACCAGGGTCTGTCACCAAAAAAATGGTAAAGAATATGGCTGATAAACCTATAATATTTGCTATGGCAAATCCTATACCAGAAATTATGCCTGAAGAAATTAAAAGTGTTAGATCAGATGCTATCATCGCCACAGGGCGGTCTGATTATCCCAATCAGGTCAATAATGTTCTTGGGTTCCCTTATATTTTTAGAGGCGCCCTTGATGTTCGTGCAACTACAATTAATGAAGAAATGAAGATTGCTGCTGCAAAAGCCATAGCATCATTAGCCAGAGAGGATGTGCCAGATGAGGTGAATGCTGCTTATCACGGAGTACAATTACATTATGGTAACGACTACATAATACCAGCTCCATTTGACCCAAGGCTTATATCTTTTGTTTCGTCAGCAGTTGCGAAAGCTGCTATGGATAGTGGCGTTGCCAAAAAACCAATTAAAAATATTGATATATACAAAAGAGAGTTAGAGGGTAGAACCAACCCAATCGCATCTATATTAGAACCTATTAAATCCAGAATTAAAAATAAAAAACAAAGAGTTGTATTTGCAGAGGGAGAAGAAGAAAAAACCATCAGAGCTGCATTATCATTTTACAATTCAGGATTTGGGATACCTATCCTCATTGGAAGAGAAAACATAGTTAAAGAAACTATGAAAAAAGTAAATTTAGAAGGTTTGAGCGAGCTTATTATTCATAATTCTAGATTGAGCAAAAATAATAAAAAATATACAGATAATCTATACAAACTTCTTCACAGACAAGGTCATTTAAGAAGAGACTGTCAAAGATTGATAAATCAAGATAGAAATGTATTTGCTGCATCTATGGTATCTTGTGGTGATGCAGATGCAATGATTACTGGTGTTACCAGACCATTTGGTAGATGTTTTAATGATATTACAAAAGTAATTTCTTCTTCTAAAGACCAAGGTTTTTTATCAATGTCAATGATGGTTTCTAAAGAAAGAACCGTATTCATTGGAGACGTAAACATTCATGACACACCAAATGCTGAACAATTAGCTAATATTGCAACAGGAGTAGCTAACACTGTAAAAAACCTTGGTTATACGCCCCGTGTGGCTTTACTTTCATTTTCGAATTTTGGAAGTCTTTCAAGGCCTAGCTCCGAAAACTTGAAACAAGCTGTAAAAATTTTAGATGCAAGAAAGGTGGATTTTGAGTTTGATGGAGAGATGACCCCTGAGGTTGCTCTAGATTATGATCTTATAAAAGAGAATTATCCCTTCTGTAGACTTTCTGGCCCTGCCAATGTCTTAATTATGCCTAGTCTTTTAGCAGCTAATATTTCATTTAAATTATTACAGAAAATTGGAAATGGTTCTGTTTTAGGGCCATTGATGATTGGTGGTGAAAAGCCTTTTCAAATAGTTCAAATGGGATCTTCAGTATCTGATATAGTTAACTCTGCATCTATCTCAGCATATAATGCGTTATATACAAAATAAGTTCCTATTTAAGAATTTTCTTAAGGGATATCTTCGGCCTAGCTCCATAATGTGTAATAATCTCAGCAGCAGCTTTGCTTCCAATATCGCCACATTCTTTAATCGACTTATTATTTGCTAAACCATACAAAAAGCCGGACGCATATAAGTCACCTGCGCCTGTAGTGTCTACTAGTTTTGTTACTGTAATTGGATCAATAGAAAAGGAATTATAACCTTTAAAAACAATAGAACCTTTTGAGCCTAACGTAATAGCTCCTGTTTCAACATCTTTTAAAATTTCACTTAAACTTCCTTCCAGGTCATTTTGATAAAGGCTCTTAATTTCAGACTCGTTAGCAAAAATAATGTCAACATATTGCTCAATAAGGTTATTAAAATCTTGTCTATGTCTATCTACACAAAATTGATCTGATAAGCTTAAAGCAATCTTGCAGTTGTTAGCTCTAGCTAATTTACAACAATCGTAAATCGCTTTTTTGGCCTCATTTTGATCGAACAAATAACCTTCAATATAAATATAATTACTCTTTAAAATTAGAGTTTCATTAATAGAATTAACATTAAAGTTTACACTAGCACCAAGAAAAGTGCTCATGCTTCTTTCAGCATCAGGCGTCACTAAAATTATGCTTTTCGAAGTCTGATCTTTTGAAGAAGTTTCCTTCTTTTCGAAAAAGACACCAGATTTGTTAATGTTTCTAGCAAACAAGTCTCCATACTCGTCATTACCAACCTGTCCAATAAAGTATGCATTCCCTCCAAAGGAGCTGTAACCAACAGCTGTATTTGCTGCACTGCCACCAGAAATTACAGTTGGGTTTTTTATCTTCTCTAAAAACTTTTCAACCATCTTTTCATCAATGAGTTGCATAGAACCTTTTTGAACATTTAAATCATTTAAAAATTCATCTGAAGTTTGCCAAAGAATATCAACAATAGCGTTGCCGATGAATGTAATATTATTTTTTATATCGTTCATTTTTTCCTCAAAAAATACTTTTAAATAGACTTAATAAAAATAATATTTATGAATATCACTTATGAATATTATTACTAATAAAATTATCTTTATTTTTTTAACATTTTTGTTTTTTAGCTCATGTAACACGATAGAAAATAAAGAAAAAATTTTTAAAGCAGGAAGCTTATCAAATGATTCACTTAAGCTTCAACAAAATAGTGCGTTAAATGAATCAGAACAAAAAATTAAAAATGAAAAGAGACTAACCTCTCCAGAGATGGCTCCAATAAAGACACCTGTAGAAAAACCAAAAGTAAAAACTTTAATATTAAATAAAAAAATTAAGCTTCCAAAAAGAAACAGGTTTAATTTTAATTCAATCAAAAATTTTTCTGAAACTGATCTTATAAAAAAGATCGGAAAAAGTAGTTTTATCAAACAAGAAGGAAAGCTAAAAAACTATCAATATTATTTTACCAAATGTTTTTTAGATGTTTTCCTTATAAACAAAAATAATAATTTCTACGTTAACCTAGTTAAAGCTAGACCCACTAAATTAAATGGAAAATTAAACATTAATGATTGTTTAGAGGAGATTGAAAAAAAGTTGAATTAACCTAACCACCATTTTTTAAAACATCTAGTAAAGTATATAAACCAGGCTTTGCTTTTGCCGCCCACAAAGAGGCTCTCAAAGCCCCAGCTCCAAAAATTGATCTGTCAGTTGCCTTGTGAGCTAACTCTAACCTTTCAGCAGTATTAGAAAATAAAACTGTATGCTCTCCAACAACATCACCACCTCTTAAAACAGCAAACCCAATTTCACCCGAACCCCTTTTGCCTACAATTCCATTTCTTGAAACCGCCTTTACACTTGATAAGTCTTGACCTCTAGCTTCTGAAGCAGATTTGCCAAGCATTAAAGCGGTGCCTGAAGGGGCATCAATCTTATGTTTATGATGCATTTCTAATATTTCAATGTCCCATTCTTTTCCCAAAGATTTAGTAGCATCTGCTACTAGACTTGATAATAACGTTAC
>Ga0181591_10001817_pt1 | contig 18446 bp, 20 predicted proteins | sample 071ome_33_FD_133757 | JGI IMG/M metagenome (GOLD analysis project Ga0181591, IMG submission 133757) | Coastal salt marsh microbial communities from the Groves Creek Marsh, Skidaway Island, Georgia - 071412AT metaG (megahit assembly) | ecosystem: Environmental > Aquatic > Marine > Intertidal...
GGCCAAATCCTTGCAACACTCATTGCTCTAGTGCGCTGCAGAAGTATCTCGGCTACCAATGGCAGCCACTCATCCCCGTGCGATCTCCAAGGAAAATCTTGCCAATTTTGCCTGCCCCATTTTGTTACGAGCCGGCTTATACGTTCAGCTTGGATTAACTGCTCTTGAGTCCGTTTTTCAGGTATGCGATCACCTCCGCAGCAATTCGATCCACTATCGGAACAACAACGGAGTTTCCGAACTGTCGATACGCTTGGGTATCACTAACCGGAATCTTGAATTCCTCGGGAAATCCCATCAATCGTTTGCATTCCACAGGGGTCAATCTACGAGGCGTTCGTCCACCTGTATCAATCAGGATTTCCGAGCCATCCTTGTGATATCTGGCACTCAACGTCCGGGTGGTTACGTCTTCATTAGCTGGATCGAAGGGATCGACTAAGCCGTAGCCAAAGCCATTGCCTTTAGCCCTGTGTTTCGCAGCGTAGTCTTGAAGGTATTTCCATAGCTTTTTAGAGAGCGTGTATTTTGGGTCTGGCTCCGGATCTAGTATCGACTTCAATGTTGGACGGTCTTTGACTTCTGAGAAATCAGGAAACTCAAAATCTTTCTTGTTTCGCTGACGAATTCTGGGACGAAAACCGACGATGTAGGTACGCTCTCGATGCTGGGGAACCACTGCCTTTCCATCGATGACCCTGTGTTCGATGTAATAACCGAGTTCTCTCAAAGTCGCCTTGATTACTCGAAAGGTGTTCCCACCATCATGACTCTGCAGATTCTTAACGTTTTCGAGCAGAAATGCCTTCGGTTTTTTACTCTTCAGAATTCTTACTATTTCGAAAAAGAGAGTCCCTTGAGTCTGATGTGCAAAACCGTGGTCACGTCCAAGGGCGTTATTCTTTGAGACTCCTGCAAGCGAGAATGGCTGACATGGGAATCCGGCAGTCAGAATATCGTGCTTCGGTATCCGCTTTATCTGCGTTATGTCTCCGAGCGGTTTCTCGTTGAAATTTGCTTCGTAAGTCTCCTGGGCGAATCGATCCCACTCGCTTGACATGACACAGCGGGCGCCGTTTCGCTCAAAGGCCAAGCGAAGACCACCTATTCCTGCGAAAAGGTCTATGAAATCGAATTCGCCGAGGGGTATTTGCTTCGTGCCCGGAGATTCTCGTTTTGAAACAGTCTTGGTTGGCATTCTTGGGTCTTCGAAAGCTATATGTGACCCCGATTGCGGTCAAGCCAAATTGGCACTTTTACATCAAATCCATCGGACTAAAACGAGAGTGTGCGGCCTGAGCAAGTTCAAATGACACTGCGGCTGTGTATCTGCGAAGCATCGTTACGTCCTTCCACCCCATGATCTCCAAGATGTCGGAATCATTCATGCCCAACCGTTTCATTTGAGCTGCGGTGGCTCTCCTGAACGCATGGACTCCTTTGAATTCGACCCCGGCCCTCGCAGCGACTCTCCGAATCATCTGGAAAACTCCTGATTCTTTGATAACCCCTCGCCGACCTCGCCATAAAAGTCCTTGGTGAATACCCCATCTGCGGACGTATCTTCGGATCGCAACTTGAGAAGTCACTCCAAGAGGGATTATCCGTACCCCCGTTTTTCCATCCACGCTCACCACGTTTGTGTCCCAATTTGGCATCCGCATGAAGACGAGTTCACCAACACGCACCCCGGTATCAAAAAGGACGGTTAGCATGGCTCTGTCTCGGATACCTGCATCAGTTGTTGTGTCGCATGCCGCTATCAGCACTGATATCTCAGATGGCGAGTAGGTAGGTTGAGGTTTGGTTCGGTATCGCTTTAGTCGAATCGTGGCACTTGGATCACGTTTGATCTCACCTTCGTCAACAAGGAACCTAAAAAATCTTCTCAGCCCTAGCTGTGCGCTGGCGACCGTCCTCGGGCTAACGGTCTTACCAAAAGCTTGAAGGAACCTCCGAACATGATCAGTTTTCAGATCCGAAGGCGAGGTCTCACCGACAGACTCAACAAACCGCTTCGCATCCCTCAAATAGCAGGAAATTGTGTGAGGTCTAAGTCCTTCAACCTTGAGCGTGAGTCCAAACGCTTCTATTAACTCTAGGTAGATGATGAAATTTCGAGTATTAGTCAACTTGTTTCTCTTTCTACTCAGAGAAACGAAATACCTAACTTGAACCTAGATTCAGTGACTATTACTCAATATTTGTCAAATAATATTTGCTATTACCGACAATATTTTTATGAGTCGACTGCTCTAACCAACTGAGCTACGGGCCCACTCTAAAGCGCTCAAGCCGAGGCGAGCGCTGATACAGCAACCGACTCTATTAGTTCTCTCCCGCAACCGGTACAGCTTCTTCAAGGCAAATTCCCTTTTCCAGTCAATCATCACTTTGTTCTCGCGTGAAATGTCACGCACCGCTGCTACACTCCCGCCAGTTTCCGCACTATGCCAGATGGCTCGAAAGGCAGTAGCACTTAAATGAAGATCACAGATGTCCGACTCGAAATGTTCAAGTGGCCTCGAGCCGTACCGATCACTAACGGTCTCTACACCTACACCCACAACCTTCTGAACATCGTCGTCGTCGACACTGATGATCCAGACATCCAGGGAATCGGACTGGCAGGTGGAATCGAAGCAACTCCAGAAGTTGGCCATTCGTTCGTAGAGCACTTCAAGAAGGGTCTCATCGGCAACGACCCCCTCGACAACGAGGCTCTCTGGCACGCCATGTGGCGACCCAAGCTCGTCGGACGTCGAGGAATTTCAACCCGCATTCTGGGCGGGATCGACATTGCTCTCTGGGACATCAAGGGCAAGGTTGCGAACATGCCTCTCTACAAGATGCTCGGAGGGTTCACCAACAAGGTCGACACCTACATTGCCGGTGGCTACTACGAGGAAGGTAAAGGCCTCAAAGAACTCGCTAAGGAGATGGAAGACAACGTCGAGCTTGGCGCCCGCGCCGTGAAGATCAAGGTTGGCGCTGTACCGATCAACGAAGACGTTGAACGCGTCCGAGTTTGCCGCGAAGCGATCGGTCCAGATGTTCGACTTATGGTCGACGCCAACAACGCTTACCGCCACTACGAAGCTATTGAGTTCGCTCGCAAGGCAGAAAAGTATGATCTGTTCTGGTTTGAAGAGCCGGTTGAGCCAGATGACTACCTTGGGCAGGCAGAAATCACTCGCGCCACTTCAGTACCGGTCGCTGCCGGTGAGAACGAATACACACGCTACGGCTTCCGTGACATGATCAACGTCCGCGCCGTAGACATTCTTCAGCCCGATGCCCTGATTCTCGGTGGATTTACCGAGTTCATGAAGGTTGCTGCGCTTGCTCAGGCTAACGATCTCGACATCGCACCGCACGGCGCGCAGGAAGTTCACATTCACCTGGTGGCAGCGATTCCGAACGGTCTGATTCTCGAGTACTACCGTGACTCGGTGAACCCGATGCACGGCAAGGTTTGGGAACACGAACTGACTATCAAGGATGGCTACGTTTACGCACCAGACCTGCCTGGCCTGGGTCTAAAGCCAAAATGGGACACCCTCGTTGAGTACAAGGTTGGATAGAGGCGTACAATCTCGCCGCCGGATAGAGCGAACGACATAGAACGCTCACGAATGCACTGGAGCAAATAGTACGAATGCCTAATTTCGATTATGAGTCACCAACTTCACTGGCTGAAGCACTGGAGTTACTGTCAAAACCCGGTGAGGTACGCCCTCTTTCGGGTGGCACCGACATCATCGACCAGCTGAAAAACAACAGACGTAACGCCGATCTTGTGGTCGACACAAAACGTGTTCCGGAGCTGCTCAAGATCGAATCGAATGGTTCTGGACTCACCATTGGCTCGGCAGTTTCCTGCACCGAAGTCCACAAGTACGTCGAAAAGACGGGTGGCTACCCTGCCCTCGCAGAATCCACCGAGTTGGTCGGATCTGTTCATATCCAGAATCGAGCTTCAGTCGGCGGGAACGTCTGCAACGCAGCTCCGTCCGCTGACACAATTCCTTCTCTCCTGATTCACGAGGCCGTGGTACACACTGCAAGCGCCGGTGGTTCACGAGAAATCCCTTTAATCGATTTCTTCGCTGGTCCCGGCCAAACAGTTCTTAAAAAGGGAGAAATTCTCAAAGAACTTGTCCTTCCACCGACCAACGAAAATACAGCATCCGCATACTTGCGATTCATTCCACGAAATGAAATGGACATCGCTGTTGCTGGTGTCGGATCTCTGATCGAAATCGATCAAGCATCAGGAAACATCACGAAGGCTCGAATTGCCCTGGCTTCTGTTGCTCCAACGCCTGTCCGTGCATACGGTGCTGAAGATTTCCTCGAAGGCTCCCCGGCACACGAAGACACATTCGCAAAAGCTGCTGATCTGGCAGTCGAGTCGGCAGTTCCAATTACCGACGTTCGAGGTTCCGCCGAATATCGAAAAGAGCTGGTCCGAGTTCTTACTCGCCGCACGCTCGGTATTTGCCTGGAGCGACTCGGCTAAACCTCCGCTACATCCCGCCATTTATTTCACGCAGCAAGAGACACCAATGACCAAAAAACACATCAAAACAACAGTGAACGGAGTTGAGCACGAGATCCTGGTCGACTCGACCTGGACCCTCCTCGAAACCCTCCGAGACCATCTTGGTCTGACCGGCACCAAAGAAGGCTGTTCCAACGGCAACTGTGGCGCTTGCGCAGTGATGGTTGACGGGAAGTCGTCCTGCTCTTGCCTCGTGCTTGCCCCTGAAATCAATGGGCGGGAAGTCACGACGGTTGAAGGACTCGCCGATCACGGTCACCTGACTCCGGTTCAGGATGCGTTCGTTGAAAATTCAGGGCTCCAGTGCGGGTTCTGTACTCCAGGATTCATGATCGCAACCACTGCGCTACTGAAAGAGAATCCTAAGCCGACTGAGAACGAAATTCGTCTCAAGCTCGCAGGAAATCTCTGCCGCTGCACCGGCTACGACAAGATCATCAGGTCAGTTCAAGACGCTGCCGAACGCCTCGCTAATTCGTAACTCGTTGGTGCGACTCCTCGATCGAGTTTGGTCACATACCCACATGCCTGGATGATTTGACGCGTCCAAACCAAAAAGCATCAAGGACGCCCCGTGACGAAAGCGACCGCGACGTAATCCCGCATTAATCGCTTCTGCACACGAACACATCGTCGACCGATTCGGAATAGCGAGTCGGTCGATTCGTTTCCATAGGCAATCGTGTTCCGTGTGCTAATCTGAACTCACGAAAATTCGCATCTCGAAACACGTTCTGGGCATCTAATTTATGAACTAGCACAAGAGGATTTCATCACGTAAATGGAACAGGTATTCCGGGCAGCATCCGAAGAGCTTTCGGCACATAACGAAATGATCATTGCGACCGTCGTTAAGACTTCAGGTTCAACACCACAAAAACCTGGTGCGAAATTGCTCGTGCGCGCCGATGGTTCCGGTGTTGGAACTCTTGGTGGTGGATGTGTCGAAGGCGATATTTGGTTCGCTTCCTCGCAGCTTCTAAAGAGCGGTGGAAACGCTGAAATGCGTGACTACGAGCTCAACGAAGACCTTGCGGCGCAAGACGGACTTGTGTGCGGCGGAACCATGTACTTCCTGCTGGATCCGATCAGGGATGACTCGACAATCGATCCAATCAACAAAGAAGTCCTAGACGCATATGATGGCGGTGCGCCCGTTACGGTGGCCAGCTTGATGAAAACTGCACCCGATTCTCCTCAGGTAGTCGGCAGCAAACTCATGATTCGCGAAAACGGCTCGACACTCGGCTCGCTGGGTACGGATGCACTGGACAAACAGGCACAGCAAGAAGCTCGAAACCTGATGGCGATGGGCAAAAACAGCTACATCACAACCGATACAGGTGCAGAATTCTTTATTGAGGCGTACACGACACCGCCAACTCTGGTTCTTGCCGGTGGTGGTCACGTCTCGAAAGCGATCTCAAATATTGCTAAAACGCTTGGTTTCAAGATCATCGTTATCGATGACCGAGAAGAGTTTTCGAACCCTGACCGGTTCCCGGAAGCCGACCAAACGATAGTTGGCGACTACGGTTCATCTTTCTCCAATCTGAAAATCGGAACAAACTCGTTTGTTGTTATAGCCACGCGGGGTCACCGACACGATGCTTCCGCCACGGCTGCAGCAATGCGTACTCCTGCCAGCTATGTTGGCCTGCTTGGTTCAAAGCGAAAGACAATCCTCATATTTGAAGAGCTCTTCCTTGAAGGCTTCAGTATGGAAGAAGTGCAAAGCGTCAGGTCTCCAATCGGTCTCGACATATCTGCACGAACACCAGAGGAAATCGCCTTGTCGATCATGGCTGAAATAGTCGGTTTCCGACTGGGTGGACACGGTGGCACGTTGAAACTTGACCAGCGACTTATCGATAAGGCGCACGAGAAAGCTTCGAGGAGCACTCACGGTGCTCAAGTAATCGGCGCTGACTAGCTATGGCGAACTACAACGCCGTTGGCATCCTGCTAGCAGCTGGCGAGTCAACTCGTATGGGCAAGCCGAAGGCCCTCTTACTCTGGCGTGGCACGACCCTTCTTGAGTACCAGATGAACTCGTTGCTACAGGGTGGGTGCGACAAAGTTGTTGTAGTAACGGGTGCGTACGACGCAGAAATGGCGCCGCTTCTCAAAGACCGTGAAGGAGTCATTCGCGCCTACAATCCGAGGTACAAAGAAGGCAAAACTACGTCAGTTAAGGCCGGTATCTGGGAAGTTCCTGACGGAGTTCACTCCATAGTGCTGCTTGCAGTCGATCAACCGAGACCTGCATGGGTTATCGAAAAGGTTCTCCGAACCCACACCGACTTCGGGCCAGAGGTTACTTCACCAGGTTTTGATGGCCACGGAGGTCACCCTCTCGTTTTCGACGAGTCATTGCGCACTGAACTAGCGTCAGTAACCGAGGAAGGCGAAGGAGTTCGCGCGATATTCCGACGACCCGACGTCAACCACCACCGTATTCAGTTTGAGTCAGCGATCGTGCGCCTCGACATCAACACGCCCGAAGCCTATGAAGAAGCGCTAAAAACGTACACCGACCTCGCTAAATCTCAACGCTAGCTCACTGCAATCTTTAACATTCACTGAATGGCGAACTCTTCCGAACTCTCCCTGGCTCTTGCTTCACCACCGTCTGGCAACCCGATTCACGATGCACAGGTCTATCTTCAGGCTTCTGGCATCGACGGATGGTTGACCAGGGACTACCGTTACACAAACCCCGTGTTCGAGTCAGCACTCGGCTACCGGGTCGACCACCTCACACGACCTGTCTGGCTATGGATTCCGTCGAGCGGAAAACCTCGACTATTAGCTCACGATGTAGACACCGGCAGGTTCCCTGAAACGTCACCGAATGTCACCGGCTACGCGAATCGCCTTCAAATGGTCGAGCAGCTAAGCAAAATGGTCGGTTCAGCATCGAAAGTGGCGATGGAATACTCCCCACTTTACGAGTTGCCTCGGGTTGGACGAGTTGATGCGGGGACGGTCGAATTGATTCGATCGCTCGGTCCTGAAATTGTTTCCTCTGGCGACGTCATCCAGTTCGCCACAGAGCGATGGACACCTGAACAGCTTCAGTCCCATTTCTTCGCAGTTGATGCTCTCGACAATATCGTGAAACAAACTTTCAAGTACGTCGGCGAAAATATCCGCTGGGCGCTTACTGAGCACGATATTGCTGAACACATTCGTGGGAGATTCGACCGCGCCGGACTCGAATTCGATGACGGTCCAGTGGTCGCTTTCAATGAACATTCTTCCGACCCGCATTACGATCCAAAGCCTGGTGAATCAGCAATCATCAGACGAGAAGGTTGGCTTCTAATAGATCTTTGGGGTCGCAAGAAACCTGAGCACGAAGGGCAACGCAATATTTCTGCCGACATCACGTGGACTGCGAAGCTTGGCGAAGAGCCAACTGGTGAACAGCAGAAGGTCTTTTCGACAGTCACATCGGCTCGAGACGCTGCGTTCCAGCTTCTCGAAGACCGGGTGCTGAGTGGTGATAATCCAGCCGGTTGGGAATTAGATCAGGCGGCACGCGAAGTTATCGACAAAGCCGGTTACGGAGAGTACTTCGTTCACAGGCTCGGTCATTCCCTCGGTTACGAAGTCCACTCCAACGGTGTGAACCTCGACAACTGGGAGACCAAAGACACCCGAACCGTCATAAACAGTATTGGAGTGACAATCGAACCGGGGATTTACCTGCCTGAGTTCGGCGTGCGTTCAGAAATGGATGTTTATCTAGGTGAAGACGGCCCAGAAATCACTGGTAAACGTCAGACAGAAATCGTCCGGATCGAAACTTCCTAAACGGGAAGCTCCGAACCCACGCCCTGCTCTAGTGCCAGCTCGTAGAGCCCTGCACACACAGCAAGGTCCTCGAACGCAACACCTTGCGATTCGAACAGCGTGACATCGTCATCCGAGTAGCGCGCCGCACGTAATCCGGCAACCAGTCGGTCAAGGCGAACCATGGCTTCCCATGAGAAGTGACCAGTCTCGGCTGCGCGCATCAGTTCCCCGCACTCGCTCTTGGTCTGGTCAATATCGTCGCAGGCAACAAGGTCGGCTTTTACAACGGCAGCCGTATCAAGTTCGCGCTTCATCCACGAGTTGTTGCCAGCTGCGTTGATGTGCATCCCAGCTTCGACCATGTCTCCGGTCACAACCGGCTCGACGGAATTGGTAACGGCGATCAGCACATCGGCACCTTCTGCAGCTGCTTCATTCGAATCAACAGCCGCCACCGCAATCCCAAGGCGATCAGACATTTTCTCAGCGAAGTTTTCGCGGTTTGCCTGAGTCCTTGAGAAAACCTTCGCCTCGGAAATATCTCGAACCGCACAAACGGCTTCCAGCTGAGTTTCAGCCTGGTACCCCGAACCGATGATGCCAACCGACTTCGAGTCCTCACGCGCCATGTATTTGGTGGCTATTCCAGAAGCGGCACCGGTACGCACCTGCCCCATACGTCCCGCCTCGATAACCGCGAGGAGTCCTTCGCCGTTGGTGCCGTAAAGCATCACATGGAAATTCACTCCACCGCCGCCGGCTACATACGACTTGTGCCCTGCCAGTCCGCGCTTTGGCCATGTCGCAGCCATAAAGTTGTACGAGCCTTTTCCTACGGGTAAACGGTATCTAGGCTCGTTAAATATTTCGCCATTTGATCGAGCGCGAAACACTTCATCGAGAGCGTCTAGGGCCAGCTGCATATCCAGCAGTCCGTTTACGTCCGACTCAGTCAGGAAAAGTCTTTTCGTGTCGCTCATGCTCGTATTGAAATCCTCTGTTGTACTTACTTAGCGTTGAATTGCCACATGTGGTTTAGCGGCCCATTGCCCTGCCCGATATCCGGTGCGGTCCGCATGGCGTTCCAAACAAATTCTTTTGCGCCTTTGAACGCGTCACCAATCGATTCGCCCTTGGCAAGTCGTGCAGTTATTGACGATGCAAAAGTGCAGCCTGTCCCGTGATTGTTTGTTGAGTCCAACCAGGGAAGTCCGAACTCTGTGAAATAACTACCATCGAACAGCAGGTCCATGGAGTCACCAGATTCATCGAGTGATTCCATGTGGCCACCCTTCACAATCACGAAATCAACGCCAAGATCGTGAATTTTACGAGCTGCATCTTTCGCTTCGGATGTTGTCGATATTTCAATGCCCGAAAGCTCAGTCGCTTCAGGAAGATTCGGTGTGGTGACAGTTGCCAGAGGCAAAAGCTCGGAGCGATATGTCTCGATCGCTTCGTCTTTCAGCAATCGAGCGCCAGATGAAGCGACCATCACGGGATCCACCACCAGCGTTCGCCACTCGTACTGGCCCGCCTTGTCGGCAACAAGACGGACTATGTCTGGCGACGAAAGCATCCCAGTTTTCACAGCTACCGGTTCAAGATCAGTGACCACAGCGTCAATTTGAGCGGATATGACTTCTAGGTCGATTTCCTGAACCGCCGTGACTCCGAGGGTATTTTGTGCGGTGATCGCTGTGACCGATGACGCTCCATGAACACCGTGAGCAGCGAACGCTTTCAGGTCCGCCTGAATACCAGCACCACCTCCAGAATCGCTTCCGGCAATGGTCATGACTACCGGCATGTCGGTTGGGCTAATTACGGCCATGATTCACCCTGGTAAGACATCTCCCAAAACGCAATCTCATATCTAAGTGCCTGTTCGAAAATCTCCTCCAATCTTTGAACTTCACTCTCTGACGCACCATCAATGACGTCGGTCAGATACCTGACGATCGGACCAAGGGCGTCCTCCGTATGTAGATCAATCCACCCCTGGTAGAACTCGCCTAACTCCGAACCGCTAGCCGCTGGGTCTGCCCCATCAGCCCTGAGTCGATCACCCCATGCGAGGTAAACGCCTTCAGTCGCCAGCATTGCAGTGCAGACCTCGCGGAACGAACCCTCGTATGCGAGTCGAACCAAAAAATTCCCAAAGGCCGCTGTGGTTGGCAGGGGTTCTGCGTTCAGGTACTCACGCTCCGACACACCCAGGGTTTTGAACGCTTCAATAAACAGGGCGTCTTCGGCGCCAAGGATTGCGTTCAAGAACTCTTCAACCGGTCGCGCCTGCTTGTTGTTAGGCGCTTTGGCGACAGCGATTCCCGACATCTTCACCAGGTCGTTGATGAATATGTAGTCCTGGATGAAGTACCTGGCAAAACGTTCGCGCGAGAGCGTCCCATCTCCTAGTTCGGTGATGAACTCGTGATTGATCGCGCCATTCCACAATTCGGAACACTTACTTTTAAGGTTGTCGACGATAGTCAAGGCAGAATGTTTCTCACGATTGCCTGTGCAAATTGAGTGTTGAGCCAACTAGAATACCCCGGTCTTCCCAAGTTGCGGAGTGTACTCAACGACCAACAGGCAAAAGGTGATCTGAATTCATGTCACTTCCGGCAATTAAAGCACTGGTATTAGATGTGTTCGGAACCGTCGTCGACTGGCGGAGTTGCATATCTCGTCAGGCTGCGGAATTCAGCATCAAGCACGGGATTTCAACCAACTGGGACATATTTGCCGACCAACTTGGCTGTTCGTAGCCGCCTTCATTCGCATATATTTCGGTTCAGAAAACTAACCACACCAATCAAAGGAAGCCGATGAGCTGGTCATTTGAAAATGCTGCTCCAGTAATTGGAACGATCACAGAAGGAAACGCCTGGAACGGCGAGCGCCTTCTCTACTCGAACATCGCCATGGACCGGATCATGTCATTAGATGTCGAATCCGGGCTCGTGGAGGTTTGGACGGAAGACACTGAAGGCACAAACGGGCTCAATTACGATTCGAACGGAACGCTGTTCGGTTGTTCGGGCAACGGTCGCCGCATCGTACGGTTCACCGATTCAGGAGCAATGGAGACGGTCGTCGATCGGTTGGATGGTCGTCGGCTAAACGGACCAAATGATCTTGCCATCACTCCTTCCGGTTCGATTTACTTTTCTGACCGCGTGGGAGACGTAAATCCCGACGTCGGGATCAATCACTCTTCGATAATTTCTACGGAGCCGCAAGAAGACGGTTCGTACAAAGCGGTGCGCCGAACGTTCGACACTACGATGCCGAACGGTCTCCTGTTTTCCATCGATTACAAAACTCTTTACGTTGCGCAGAGCGACTACCGTGCCAGCGAAAAACGAGAACTTCGCGCCTACCCTGTTAACGACGATGGTTCGCTTGGTGAGTACACCGTTCTTCACGATTTCGGTCCACACCGTGGAATCGACGGCATGACCCTTTCGAGCGAGGGCAACATCGTCGCTTGCACCGGTTGGGAAGTCTCTGGACCTGGCGGAATGATCACGGTATTTGATCCGAAAGGACGAATCATCGAAACTCACCCAACACCTGCACAGCGACCAACCAACTGCACATTCGTTGGCGAAGACCTCTACGTTTCTTCAATAGAAGGACACATCCTCGTTGCCCGTGACACCGGCATGACCGGTCACTTGCTCTGGCCCAACTAGAAATCCAACGATCCGTAAAACACAAACAACCTAAACAGAGAGAACAATGTCCGACTGGAACTGGACCAAAATCGCAGACCACGAAACCCTGACTGAAGGTCCCGTATGGGACGGAAGTGGACTGCTTTACAACGAGTGCGCGGCGCACACCACTTTTAGATGGGATCCCAAAACTGGCGAGTCGAGCGTCTGGCGCGAAAACACTGGTTCAGCGAATGGCATGACGTTCGACCGCCAGGGTCAACTATTCGCATGCGAAGGTGACGCACACCGATTAACAAAGGTTGATGCATCGGATCCCAATGCCGAGCCGCTTGTGCTGAGTGACGCCCTCCAGGGCGAAACGCTCAACTGGCCGAATGATGTTGCAGTCGATTCTCACGGACGCGTCTATTTCACAGACCCGAACTACACAGACGGACCAAACAACCTCGACCATGAATCGGTTTACATGGTCGAGCACACATTTGGTGGAAACTGGAACACGCTCCGCGTCACGTTCGACACGGTGAAGCCCAACGGCGTTCTTTTCTCACAAGACCAGAAGACGCTCTTCGTTGCCGACAGTCCGCACGACCTGAACGAAACTAGAGCCCTGCTGGCATACCCGGTGAACGACGACGGAACCCTTGGCGATGGCGAAGTTCTGCACGACTTCGGAAAAGGCCGCGGCATTGACGGTATGACGATGACCTCTTCTGGAACGATCATTGCAACTGCGGGTTCAGACACATGGGGACCAGGCGCGATGCTCTACGAATTCGAAGCATCAGGTCGTGTCATTCGAACTCACCCCACCCCTGCGGACAATCCAACCAACTGCTCCTATGGCGGTTCTTCCTTGAACACTCTTTTCGTGACCTTCGCAGGTGGCGAGGTTTACCAGGTCGATAACACCGGTTACTCGGGGCACCTCGCATACCCTCAGCGCCGGTTCTGACATGACCGATCCCTGGAAATTCTCACTCCATGGAGGACACAGTGGAGATTTCTGTCTCCACGGCTCGGACACGCTCAAAGAGGTCGTAGAAGCCGCAATTAAATTCGGATACAGCACTTTCGGTGTGACACCTCACGCACCTCGGTCATCGGGCCAGTTTTTGTACCCCGAAGAAGTCGATGCGGGGTACCAGCCCCTCGACCTGATGCGAGATTTCGAAGCTTGTGTCGCAGCCGCTCGTGAACTCGCAACCGAATATGCCGAAGACATCGAAATCCTCGTCGGTGCAGAAATCGAAATGGTTCCGGCGGACGCATACGTTGATGAGGTTGCAGTTCTCCGGAAACAGTTTGACCTCGACTACGTGGTCGGGTCGATCCACTGGGTGGATGATGTCCCAATCGACGTGACGCAACCGCTTTTCGATGCCGCAGTCAATGGCAGAGGTGGTCTGGAACGATTTTTGATCAGGTATTACGAGTTGGTCGCAGAAATGTCCAGCACAATAAAACCCGAAGTCGTTGGGCATCTCGACCTGCCAAAACTCATGTCCCGCACCCACGTGTTGAATGCTGGGCTGGCACTGCCATCAGTTCTGGTCGACTCGATTAACTCCGCCTTGCTCGCCATAAAGACGGCGGGAAGCATCGTCGAGGTAAATACGCGGTCAATCGCCAAAGGTCTACCGGAACCCTATCCATCGAACTGGTTGGTAAGTCGAGCGCACGAAATGGGAATACCAGTCGGATTCAGTGACGATAGTCATGCTGCATCTCAAGTTGGCGAAAACTTTGAAGCCGGCGTGAACCAACTTCAAAGTCTAGGAATCACCGCAGTTAAGAAGCTGACACGGTCCGCCGGGGAGCTTACCCGTCAAACCGTGTCGCTACCTACCCCTAATTCTGTGTGAAATGGGTCGTGAACGCGTCGGAAGCATCAAGCGAGTCTTCAACGAGCGATTGCGACTTCAACCAGTCTGCGAAATCGGTCCAACGCTGAGGTACAAGCGACCCAAACGGCTGTCCAGCCGACTCCCAGAGTGGAACGAGTAGCTCCACACCTTCCCGGTCAACGTCTTCATCAACCGTCTCGGGATTTGCTTCAACAAGGGTGTCGATCGACTCTTGCGGATTCTCCAGAGCGTATTCGTAACCCCTCTTGAACGCATCAACAAACCGCTGTACCAATTCAGGTTCATTGGCAACGGTTTCTTCGGACGCAACGAGAACCAGTTCGTAGTAAGTAGGCACGCCCCATTCGTCAGGGAAGATCACATTGGCTTCGTGACCCTCGTTCTGCATAACGATCAATTCGTGAGTCCAGTAAGCTCCAACAACAGCGTCAACTGTTCCGGCAAGCATCGCTTGCGACAGCGCAAATCCAACATCTACCAACTCAACGTCGCCTAGGGTCAGGCCGTCAGATTCGAGCATGGTTGCGAGCATTGATTCGTTCCAGGGAATCCCCGGGTACCCAACCTTTTTTCCCGCGAGTTGACTGGGTCGTTCTATCCCGGAATCTTTAAGTGCCATCATCGAGTTTAGCGGTTTCTGGACGATGCCTGCCACGGCAACAACAGGCACACCTTCGCTCCGGGCCTGGAGCAGGTCGGGTTGGTAGAACAGTCCGAAATCGCTGTCACCAGCCGCCACGAGACTCAAAATAGCGGAGGGGTCAGCTGGAGGTTCGATTGAAACATCCAAGCCTTCATCCTCGAAGTAACCCTGGTTCGCAGCCTCGTAAATTCCGGCGTGGTTAGCGTTAGGGAACCAGTCCAGTGTAAGAACGACTTCATCCTGAGAGCTTTCGCCCACACACGCCACCAGTGCGACGCTGACAATGACCGATAAGAAAAGAACAAAACGCTTCATAACTCTCCAAGCATTCCTTTTGATCTCTGACTACTGGGGTGATTTCGCAAAACATAGCGCTCTGTGAGTGCAACGACTGCGAAGAAACCCATTGCCATAACCGACAAAAAAACGATTGCCGCAAATACTCTCGCTGTCAGGAACTGGGGTCCTGAAAGCTTCATTAAATAACCGAGCCCTGAACTCGCCCCGACCCACTCCCCAATCACCGCGCCAATGACTGAAATAACCGCGGCGACTTTCATTCCGGCAAACACATTCGGCAAAGCGGTAGGAATCATCAACTTGATCAGGATCTGGCGCTGATTTGCCCCCAGGGTTCGGAACATATCCACCATTTCGTTCTCGACCTGTCTGAGTCCCGTAACGACGCTAATGACGATCGGAAAAAAAGTAAATAAAACGATCACGATGATTTTGGACATGATGTCCGTGCCAACCCAAATGATCAGAAGCGGTGCGAGCGTGAATATTGGGATGGTCTGCGACGCAATAATCAGTGGATACAGGGATCGCTCAAATGTCCTGAAAGAAGCGATCCCCGCAGCGAGTGTCACACCAAGCGCGACAGAAACAGCAAAACCGACGACCATTTCGGTGAGTGTCGTTCCCGCATGCTTCGACAACAGGGAGAATGAATCTACCAACTCCCCGAAGATCATCGATGGCGGTGGAAGCAACCAGGTCTGCACATCCATTGCTCGAACGATTACTTCCCAGGCAACAAGCGCAACGACGACCGTCAACACCGGTGGTAATACTGCACTCCAACTGAATTCTCGCCCGATCACGCCACCTGCTCCTGATTCGCGAGGAGCGAAAGAATTCGTCTTTTGAGATTAAGAACCTCTGGTTCCAAAAGTGCCTGGTGGGATTTTTTGGGAATCACAGGAACGACTACTTCCTCGATTACACGACCAGGGTTCGGTGCCATAACGACGATCCGATCTGACATGAGCAAAGCCTCATCAATGTCATGACTGACCATGAGGAACGTTTTATCTTGCTGATCCACAACATCAAGCAACCACAACTGGAGTTTAGAGCGGGTTATCGCGTCAAGAGCCCCGAATGGCTCGTCGAGCAACACAAGTTCACTATCGATTAGCAGTGTGCGCATAAGGGCAACACGCTGTCGCATCCCGCCCGATAGTTCCCACGGATAGCGTTGGAGAACATCCTCGAGTCCGAAAGCTTCAGCGATGCGCTTTACATGTACAGGAATCTCAGATGAATCGATGCCTGACAACTCGAGACCGAGCCCGGCGTTCTCTGCCACCGTTCTCCAATCCAATAGCAGGTCGCGCTGCTGCATCAAGGAAATATTCCCGAGCCGTTTACCTGCGGTCGTGTGTCGCAGAGAAAGCTGGCCTTCGGACGGCTCCACCACTCCCGCTATAAGTTTCAGCAGTGAACTTTTGCCGCATCCACTGGGTCCTAACACGGTGACAAATTCACCCCGACTAACCTGAAGCGACACGTCACTCAAAACTTGGTCGCGTCCGTAACCAAATCCGATCCCTGCAAGAGCTAATACTGCAGGGCTTTCGGTGGTTGCTTTCCTGAGTTCAGACATATCGCTCAAATCGATTCACACTTGGACGCGTGATGCCATGGACCGAATGGCGAAGATTTAGCAATCATTATCTTCCCTCCGCTGGCATTACCCAGATCAGGTTCAAGGGTTGGCAGAGTAATCATGTCTGCCCTCTCAGCCCGGCTATCCCGAGCCCCCCGTAACTGCACGCCATGTAACAAAATGAGCGCACAAATTCCGTTCAAAACAGTCTTACAACCAGATTCAGTCGTGTCAACTTGAACGCGCGTTGCGACCGAGGTGTAACAGATCTAGAATGCCATCATCAGTCACCAGACGGAAGTGTTTATAAGGTCTTGGAAACAGAGCCGCATACTTCAAAGCAGAACTTCGCCCGCGCTGTCCGATGCCCGGACGAAGAGATCGACCTCGCGGCCGCAAGCCTATATGCCGTCTCTCACGAACACCCGGACCTTGACGTAATTGCGTACAGGGGCAAAATCGCTCAGCTGGGTATGCGCGTAAAGTCCAAACTACCTCTCCAATTCGATGACTACGAATTCGTATCGACGATGCACGAAGTCTTATTCGATGAAGTCGGATTGGCTGGATCGACCAAGGACTATTTCAACCCCAAGAACAGCCATCTCAACGAGCTGATCGAAAGCCTCCACGGGAACCCGGTAACCATGTCGATTCTCTACATGGAAGTAGCCCGTTCAGCCGGTATGGAAGTTGATGGAGTTTCGTTGCGACGGCACTTCGTGGTTGGAATTGGTTCAGGCGAAGAGCGACTCTACGTCGACCCGTTCCACGGCGGTGGATTGCTTTCACGCAAAGAGTGCCTGACGATGATCGTTGGAAAAGATCGTATATCCGATCTGGACCTCGATTCACTCGAGAAGAAACTCCTCGCACCTGTCGGGCGAAAAGCAGTTCTAAGACGGCTACTCGGAAACCTTAAGGTCGCCCACGAAAAGCACAAGAATTACGAGTTGGCACTCGAGGCTGCCGAAAGAGTTCAGCTTCTCGAGCCATCAAATCTCCGTAACCTCAGCGAGCTCGCCCACCTGCAAACCAAGGTTGGGCATTTTGGTGATGCGGTCAACTCGCTCACCAAGTTCCTTGCCCAGGCGCCTGCCGACGCAAACACAGAACAGGCCGAGAGTGCGTTGCGCAAACTCAAAGCGCTAACTGCACGAGAGAATCAGGATTCGTCTTCCTGACGAAATCCGGTCCATAAATCACCTCGTATCCTATACAAGCAACCTGAACGACCAGGAGTCATGGTGCACGCTTACTCTGTTGCACGGTCGGTCGGGTCCAATTCGGACGAGGTGCGTTAATTGAACTACCAGGGTCTACAAGATCTCGAGCTGCTCGAACTTGTCGGAGAAAAAGACCGAGAAGCACTGGCAGAACTCTACGACCGATACGGTCGGAGGGTGTTTGCTTTGGCTGCTCGGATGCTCAACGACTCGGTCAGCTCGGAAGAAGTTACTCAGGATGTGTTTATGAGTGTGTGGAGGCGCGGTGGAACTTACGCTTCAAACAAGGGCAAGTTCACAACCTGGCTGTTCTCTATTGCACACAACCGAACAATTGATGAGTTGAGAAAACGAAAAAGAGACCGCTCAAGGCAAAACGACGATATCGATGACCATTTGAATATCGAAGCTGGAGATATGTCACCGGCTGACGCTGCTGTAGCTCAGTCTGAATACGCTAAAGTTCGCGAAGCAATGGACGACCTTCCAACCGAACAGAAACAGGTGATCGAACTCTCTTACTTCAAAGGCTTGACTCAAACTGAAATCGCAGAAAAAACCGACCAACCTCTCGGGACGGTAAAGACCCGAATGAGATTGGCACTAAAAAAATTACGTAATTCACTCAATACCGAGATGGGCGCTCAGGTATGACAGGTTCACGAGAAGAAAACCAGGCTTTCGAAAATATCGCGGGCTACGTTCTAAATTCATTGGATTCAGACGCTGAGCGCGAAGAAGTTGAAGAACTTATTTCGACAGAC
>Ga0181591_10001821_pt1 | contig 18426 bp, 20 predicted proteins | sample 071ome_33_FD_133757 | JGI IMG/M metagenome (GOLD analysis project Ga0181591, IMG submission 133757) | Coastal salt marsh microbial communities from the Groves Creek Marsh, Skidaway Island, Georgia - 071412AT metaG (megahit assembly) | ecosystem: Environmental > Aquatic > Marine > Intertidal...
CAGTCACTGTTTGGTTTTCCGCCCGCTCCCGTGACCGGAGCGATTGGTGAGTCCCCTAGCGACGTCAGACCCCAATTCGGGGACGCATTGGGCTGACGGCAGATTTAAAACTTAGGCCGCGAGGGCGTAAGCGTCTGCAGACTGCGTCTTTTTGGCAGTTATTTGTTTCCCAGGATGTTTAACGAGATCACCTGAGCTTCTCGGCACGCTTCTCCGGGCAGAGCGCCTGTCCGTCGAAACCTGTCACCCCCTGTTGAGTTATGCCCCTATTGTACGCCAGTTATCGGGGTGTCTGGTCATGCGTCCGTGACGACGTGGGCTTCCCCTTGGGCATCGGGGGTGGTGTGTCGGGGCAGCCGCACGATGAGGGCACTGATGATCACAACAACAGGAATGGTGATGCTCGCTAACAGCACGGCCGTGTAATTGCCGGTCACGTCATGGCCGAGAGAGAACAGAACAGGGCCAATCGCCGCACCGGCAATTCCAACGGAAGTAACCACACCCCGGATCGCACCTATGTGAAGTGTCCCGAAATAGCGGGGCAGTTCGGTTGCCTCCACTACCCGCATCGCTCCTCCGGCCGCTCCGATCATCATCCCGAAGGAGATTGCGATGAAGCCGGGGGTAACGACCGTTCCAGTGAGAAGGCCGCCGACCATCATGGTCATCGACACCACGAGAACAATGCGAGGTGAAACTCGGTCGGCGAGGGCGCCAATGCCCAAGGTTGCGACGAGCGTTGCCAGGGTTTGCGGAATGAAGTTCGCGGCCGCTTCCGTGGGAGTGAGCCCTCGGCTGCCGAGCAGGTCAATCTGGTGGAACACCACTGCCGTGGTGATAGTCGAAATGGTCGCAACCGCTGCCGTAACCAGCCAGAAGAAACTTGTTCGAAGCGCTTCCTTTCGGGTGACGCCCCAGACCTCGGTTGATGTGCCCTCCGGGGCAGGATCCCCATCAACGTGCTGTCCAATGTCACTCGGTCGATTACGAACACCGATGAGGGCGATCGGAAGGACGATCGCCCAAACGACCAAGCCTTCAACGACCCATGCGGTTCGCCAACCGTGATCAGCGATGAGTCGTTCACCCAGAAGCGGGATAAGGGTCATCCCAACTCCCCCGGCCGCAGCGACGATGCCCATTGCGAAACCACGCTTGCGGGTGAACCACAACGCGACGGCTGTTGTGGCCGTGAGATTCAGTGCGCCTTGCCCCATCATCCGGATGCCGATGAACCCCACGGTGAGCCCAACGATGTTGGCAACGAGCGACATCCCGATCAACAGGCCACCGAAGATGGCTCCGATGATCGCCATGGTGCGCCGCACGCCGTAACGGTCGATCGCCTGACCGATCCACGGCAGAGCGAGGGCTCCTACCAAAGTGCCGATGAGGTACGCGGTGGTCATTTGAGTTCGGGAAATGCCGAGATCGTTGATCATCGGATCGACGAATACGGAGACGCCGTAGGTCTGTCCCGGACCGGTCAGGGCAAGGACGACCGCAGCGAAGCCGACCATGCGCCAGCCATAGAAACCCTTGTGAGGGGCGGGGATCAAAGCCGTCCCGGAGAGCAAACCCACCTGCTACTCAATCCCCTTGTCTCGTCTACCCACGGCGCGCTGCGCCTCACGCTTGGCCTCACGTTCGGCGATCGCGTGACGCTTGTCGTGGCTCTTGCGGCCACGTGCCACGGCAAGCTCCACCTTCGCGTAGCCGTCTTTGAAGTAAAGCGACAGCGGCACGAGGGTGATACCGGTGTCCTTGACCTTGCCGGCAATGCGACGAATCTCTTCTTTGTGAAGGAGAAGTTTTCGTGAACGACGAGGCTCGTGGTTGGTCCAGGTTCCGAGGTCGTACTCGGGAATGTGCACGCCTTTAAGCCACACTTCACCGTTGTCATAGAAGCCGTAACCGTCGGTAATGGTTGCCCGACCCGCTCTCAGGCTCTTGACCTCCGTGCCCGTCAACTGCAGTCCAGCTTCATAGACGTCTTCAATGGAGTAGTCGTGGCGAGCCTTGCGGTTCTGCGCGATTACCTTCTTGCCAGTCTCGCGGGCCACCTCAGGCTCCCTGCAGCTTGGCGCGTTCCTCGAGCAGGTCTGCCTTTCGCTGCTCCGCCCAAGCGATAAGCATCAGGACGAGCGAGATGACGGCGAGCAAGATCACCCATAGGTAGACATAAATATCCAGTGCTGCACCGATCGGCGGCGTCCCCGGCAAGTAGTTGCGAAGCAATGGAAGTGCGAATAGCAATGCACCGTTCCACGTCAGCAGAGCAACCTCGAAGCGTCGACGGTTAGTCAGCGTGAGGATCGCGGCAATAAATGCCAGCACCGAAACCGTGATCGTCATCCCAATGAGCACGATGGCAAACGCCTTGGTTGAGAAGGCGCGCTTCAGATCCATGATGATGAAGGAGAAATCCTCCTGGCTTAGCGCCTGTGCGTTGATATCCCAACCGGGGACGGATCCATCAACGTCCAATGCCCCTTGGATCGAACCAGTCGTCTCATTGACTCCTCCCGCACCACGTTCGAAAGTCTCGACCGACATCGACATAAAGCCATCGTGGTCATCAAGGGGATAGGCGTAGACATCTCCCGACGTGCCGATCTCCAACTCGGCGTTACCAATGGGTTCACCTTTGGCAAATCTGACTTCATGAGCACCATCAACGGCAAAGATCGTTACCCGGACGCCCTGAGAGAGTCGGTCACCGTCATCCAGCAAATCCGAATCCGTCACATCGAACAAGAAGCGCACGGTCATCGTGTTGGTTCGCGCATCGAAATCAATGGGTCTTGCGACGGCCAGGAACCCTGCATCAGGCGTTGAGACCGACGGTGTAGTCGTGATGTCGCCATCGACTTGATACGCGCGAACCACGAGCGCGTACGCGATTGCGAAGATGCTGAGCACGATGAGTCCAATGACGATCCCGCGCCGCGAAATCCGCCGCGGCTCGGGGTGGGCGGCAAGCCCCATCTCGGAGTTTTCGCTCATCGCGTCCTCCAAGAATTCGTCTACGTCACCAGGGGTGCATTTTTTGCCAAGTTGGGGCCGTTGGTTCAGCAAGGAATCGGGGAACGCGATCCCCCGAACCAACCCCGAGGATCATACGGCGTGCCATTGATGCGAACCTCGAAGTGGAGGTGGTTGCCGGTCGACCAGCCGGTCGAACCGACCGAGCCGATGACATCGCCCTTATTGACGACCTGACCGATCTTGACGTTCGTGGAGGACATGTGGGCGTAGAAAGTGGTCAATCCATCGCCGTGCACGAGCATGACCGCGTTGCCGTAGGCACCGCCACTGCTGATGGTGGCGACCGAGCCGTTGTCCGCCGCCACGATTGGTGTTCCTCCGGGCGCAGCAATGTCCCAACCCGTGTGACACGACTTTCGCTTAAAGATTGGATGCACACGCGGACCCGGATCGGACGACGGGCTGCCACTCGTTGGCATCATCAGTGATCCGGTAGCGGTGAATGCGGGTGCGGCGGCCGGGGGCGGCTCTTCACCGCGCTTACGCGCTTCCTCGGCTGCCTTTCGGGCAGCCTCCTCGGCTTCCTTGCGTCGTCGTTCTTCCTCGGCTGCCGCCTTGCGTGCTGCCGCGGCAAGGCGTTGTTGCTCCGCGACGAGGTCCTCGTAGCGCTTCTTGACCTTCGACTTGAAAGCTTGCGCCTTGCCCAGAGCGGCTTTGCGCTCCTTGCGGAGCTCGGCGACCTTGGCCTGCTTTTCCTTGGCCTTCCGTAGTGCTGCCCGAGCGTCTTCGAGGGCTTGCGCAGCCGCAGCATCCTCGGCTTCGGCCTCCAGGCGCAGGGCTTCTAGCCGCACCCCCTGCATGACAAGGTCTGCCTCGGTCTGAGTCAGAGACTTTTGGACTCCCGCCTGCATGCGGCTGACGGTGTCGACGCTGGCCAGTCGTGCCTGGAAGTCACCGGGACTGCTGGCATCGAGAACAACCTCGATCTCCGCGAGCGGCCCGCGGGTGTAGACGGCGCGGGCCATGTCGTCCATCTGGCCGTGGATGTCGTCGAGTTTGCCCTCCACCACGATCTTCTGCTGCTGCGCGACCTGCAGCGCTTGCCGTGCCCGCATCGCACGCGCCTGGGCAGCCTGGGCTTCTTCTCGCGCGGCTCGCGCCTCCTCGAGCGCCTCCCGACGTGACTCTCGGGCGGCCTGCCAACGGGCATCCACATCCTTGAAGGTGGCGACGGCCTTCTTGACCTTCTTGCCGGCCTTGGCGAGGGCGTCTTCCGTTGCGTCGATTTGCGACTCGACGTCGCGCTTTTCGGCCTTGAGTTCAGAACTTGACTTCCCGGAGTCCTTGTCCGCCGGCAGCAAGGCTTGAGCCGGCCCGGTCAGGACCGAAGCGGAGAGGCCAAGACCCGCCAGGAGGAGCGCAGGGGTCAGCAAGCGGCGGGGAAGCACCCGCCAAGGATAACCCCAGAAGTCACATAAACCTCAGTTGTCACACGCGGAGGTACTTGCGCAATGTGAAGAAGGCCGCGAGCGAGGCCAGCAGGATGCCCGTGAGGAACAGGATCGGGGCGATGGCCACCACGGCGTCCCAGCCCACGAAGGCGGTGAACTGGAAGGACGGCGCCAGGACCCGGTCGATCACGAAGCTCTTGACCGCCACCAGGCCGACCACGGCCAGGCCCGCCCCGAGGGCCGCGGCAACGGCGGCTTCAAGGAGGAACGGCAACTGAATGTAGAAGTTCGACGCCCCGACCAGCCGCATAATCCCGGTTTCGCGGCGCCGGCTGAATGCTGCGACGCGCATGGTGTTGACGATCAGCAGCACCGTGACGACCAGCATCACGATCGCAATGATCAAGGCGATGGCCTGCAGGCCGTTGAGTAATCGGAAGAACTTGTCGAGAATTTGCCGTTGGTCATTGACCTGTTCGATGCCGGGTCGTCCAGCGAATGCCGAAGCCACGACGTCGTACTGGGTGGGATCGGCGAGCTTGACACGGAACGACTCCGGCAAAGCTTCGGCCGTGACGTTCTCCACGATCGGGGAATTGGCGAACTGCTCACGGAAGCGCTCGTAGGCCTCTTCCTTCGACTCGTAGTAGACCTCTTCGACCAGAGGCCGCAGAGACTCGAGGTCTGCGCGTATCTGATCGCGTTGCGCGTCGGTGACCGCTCCGCTCGCGCAGGAGGCAGCGTCACTACCCCGAGCACACAGAAAGATCGAAACCTCGACCTTGTCGTACCAGAAATCCTGCATGGTCGTTACCTGCGCGCGAACAAGAAGGCTGACGCCGAACAATGCAAGTGAGACTGCAACCGTGATGATGACCGCGAAGGTCATGGTGAGGTTGCGCCGAAGTCCGGCTCCGACCTCGCTGGTTACGAACGTCGCACGCATCAGCGGGCGTATCCGTAGACACCGCGCGACTGGTCACGCACGAGGTGACCGGTCTCGAGTTCGATAACTCGACGACGCATCTGGTCGACGATCTGGGCATCGTGGGTGGACATGATGACCGTAGTTCCCAGTCGGTTGATGCGATCGAGCAACTTCATGATGCCGATCGATGTGTTGGGGTCGAGGTTTCCGGTGGGCTCGTCTGCGATCAACAGCATCGGGCGATTGACGAATGCTCGAGCGATGGCTACGCGCTGCTGCTCGCCACCGGAAAGTTCGTCGGGACGACGCTCCATTTTGTCCTCGAGCCCAACGACCTCGAGCACTTCGGGAACGACCTTTCGGATATGCGAGCGCGGCTTGCCGATGACCTCGAGGGCGAATGCGACGTTCTCGAACACGCTCTTATTCGGCAGCAATCGGAAGTCCTGGAAAACGGTGCCGATCTGGCGCCTAAGCGCCGGAATTTTCCAATTGGATAGCCGGTTGAGTTCCTTGCCCAGCACCCAGACCTGTCCGGAGTTCGGGCGCTCCTCACGAAGAACCAGACGCAGGAAGGTCGATTTTCCCGATCCCGAGGGTCCGACGAGGAAGACGAGCTCCCCCTTCTCGATCTCCAAGGACACGTCGTCGAGCGCCGGCCGGTTCTGGCTGGCGTAGGTCTTGCTGACGTGGTCGAAGAGAATCACGGTTGCCTCGTGGTCGGGGGAATCGTTCGCGGGCCATCGGCAGTCTAAGCACAGGCCGGGCCCGAGCCCGTCAGGACGCGGCCGCCTGTTGCCTGCGCCACCTGATTCCCGAAGCGATGAAGTCGTCGATCTCACCGTCGAGGACGGCCTGCGTATTCCCTGTCTCGTGCTCGGTCCGCAGATCCTTGACCATCTGGTAGGGGTGCAGCACATAGGAACGCATCTGATTGCCCCAGGACCCGGACGAATCACCCTTGAGGGCGTCGATCTTCGCCTGCTCTTCCTGGCGGCGACGTTCGAGCAGCTTGGCCTGCAAAATGCCCATCGCCGTCGCCTTGTTCTGCAACTGCGAGCGCTCGTTCTGGCAGGAGACGACGATGCCGGTGGGAATATGCGTGAGCCGGACCGCGGAGTCGGTGGTGTTCACACCCTGCCCACCCGGACCGCTCGATCGGTAGACGTCTACGCGGAGATCGTCTTCGGGGATATCGATGCTCTCGGTCTGTTCGACCACGGGAATCACCTCGACACCGGCGAACGATGTCTGCCGACGACCCTGATTGTCGAACGGTGAGATCCGCACAAGCCGATGCGTTCCCTGTTCGACCGAGAGCGTGCCGTATGCGTACGGTGCCTTCACCGCGAACGTCGCCGATTTGATACCCGCTTCCTCTGCGTAGGAAGTGTCGTACATCTCCACCGACCACCCCTGGCGCTCGCAGTAGCGCAGATACATGCGCATCAGCATCTCCGCCCAGTCCGCGGCGTCGACACCACCCGCCTCTGAACGAATAGTCACGAGAGCCTCGCGCTCGTCATACTCCCCTGAAAGCAGGGTGCGAACTTCTAGATCACCAATGTCCTTCTCCAGCGAATCGAGTTCGGCGACAGCCTCGTCCAACGCGCTCTGATCGTCCTCAGCCTCGGCCAGTTCGAACATCACCGGGATATCGGCCGACCGGGACGTCAATTCGGTCATCCGCCGAAGTTCCCCTTGCAGGAAAGACAGTCGCGAGGTGACCTTCTGAGCATTGGCTTGGTCGTCCCACAGGTCCGGGGCCGACGCTGCAATCTCGAGTTCTCCGATCTCGGCTTCGGTCGCCGGCACGTCGAACACCTTCTCCAGGTTCGCGAGAGTTGCCTGAACCGCGGAGATGCGTTCGTCGATTTCGAGGGAGGCCACGAGGGGAAAGAGTACGGCGCGCCCCGGAGCGCTAGCCGACGTAGTCCAACCGGGCCGTCGATTCCACCGTGATCGTTGCATCCAACGGCCAGAAGGCCGTTCGAATCGGGGCTCGAAGGGTGGTCGTCACGTCATAGGGCGTCGCAACCAACGAGACGATCTCCAGACCCGGGATACCGGCAACTAGCGGAAGACCCGATTTTCGGGCTGTGGATAACTCGCTATCGAGGAAGAGTGCTGGACGCGAGCGGCGAAGACCCGATGAATCGATCCCAGGCTGCTTCGACGAACTCCGGATGCTCCATCTGAGCCACGTGGCCACTGTCGGGAAGGACCACAACGTGCGCATCCCGGAAGTACTTGGTGGCGCGATGGGCGGTTCGCGAATCCACGAGCGGATCCTTTCGCCCATAGATCAGCAGCGTCGGAGCAGCGACCTTCGTCGCCAACTTCCACGGTCGGTTGGGTCCGGGGTCGAGGTAGGTCCGCAGCAAACCGCGCAAGGAGGTCAGGAAGGCGTCGTGCGCATACGGACGCGCGTCGCGGGCCGTGACCTCCTCGATAGCTTCGCTGAAACGGTCCGCCGGCATTCGTGATGGATCGGCGAAGCAACCGTCGATGGTCGCCTGGACTCGCTGCTCGGGCGTGGTGGTCTCAACGAACTTCGGGATCAAACGCTCGCCTACTCCGGGGACTGAAATCACAGGGAGATGGAGGTTGCCCTTCGTTGCGTAGGTCAAACTCGGCATCGCGGGTGAGATCAACGTCAGACTGCGTGTCAGGTCAGGTCGACGGGCCGCTAGTTGGAGTGCGATCGCCCCGCCCATCGAGTTACCGAACAGGTGAACGGGACCGAGGTCGCGTTCGAGAATGAAGTCAGCGACTGCTCGGGCGTGACCGCGAGGAGTCATGTCGCCGTCACGAGGTGGTGGTGATGCTCCAAAACCATGCAGGTCGAGCGCGTAGCAGTCCAAACTGTCGCTCATGCGACCCATGAAGTCCGTCCAATTCAGCGCGGACCCGCCAAGTCCGTGCAGGAACACCGCGACGGGAGCATCCGGATCGCCGGCCGGCGCATGGCGGTAGAACAGGGTGCGCTGCGCGAGGAGAGCCTCGTGCCTTTCGAAGGGCCGCTCGGGCCGAACCGCAGTCGTCACGCCCGCAGATTACGACGGTTGAATCCGACCAGACCCAGCGCACCCACGACTATCGACGCGGCAACCAGAACCGCGAAGGATCCCCAGGGCATGCAGTCCGTCAGCGCCGCACTGACGTCGTACCAGTACCAGGGAGTGAGTACCCGCCACGGTTCGAGCCACTCGATTGATTTCCCGAAGCCATCGATGAGATAGGAGACGAAGGCAAGCCCGGCAGCGACGCCCATGCCCAGAGAACGTCTACCGACCGCCGCCGACACCGCCAGCGCCAACATCGCAAGGAACATCACGAAGGCGAATAGTTGAGCCGTTGCCGCCCACATGTTCGCAGCGGGGACCTTCAATTCCGACCACTCGGCCAGGGCGATGACCGGGATCGCGACGGCTATCGACAAGATCGCAACGCCGATGACGACGCCCAGGACTTTCTGCAGATACAACGCCGTGCGACTCACCGGTTGGGCGAGCAGGAGATCCAGCGTGTGGTCCTCTTCCTCGCCCGCCAAGGATGACGTAGCACGCCCGATGGCGAAGACCAGCAGAACGGCCGGCATGAAGAACGAGTACATCTCGGTCGACAGGTAGCCGACCGGCGTGCCGAGGTCCACGCCCCCGAGCAGACCCTGCAGTGATTCCGGCAAGCTCCCGAATACGTCTTCGTATGCGTTCTCCCCCGCGATCGATTTGTAGAAGGAAGCCACGAGAGCGGACAGGGCCAGAACGGCGACTGTCCACCACAGCAGCGAACGCCAGCGCAGCCGCAAATCGGAGACGAGTACGGACATGACCTCACGCACCACCCTTCGGTGCAAAGCGCTCATCGGAATAGCAGTCCAAGAGAACTTCATCGAGTTCGCCACCCACGGACTCCACGCTCTGCACGGAGAAGGTGGCCAGGGTCTTGATGATGCCGTCGACATCTCCTACGTAGGTGACTTCGATCATCGAATCGATGATGCGCGCCTCCACACCCGGGATGCTCGATAGCCGCTCGCAGCACGGGTAGATCGCATTGGGATCCACGGTTCGAACGCGAAGCCGCTGCCGGGCCCGCGCACGCAATTGATCAATGGTCTCCACGGCTACCAGACGTCCCTCGCGCAAAACGGCAACACGGTCCGCCAGATCCTCAAGTTCGGACATGACATGACTCGACAGCACGACCGCGCTGCCGGCATCGACGACTTCCCGAACGAGGCTGGCGAATTCACGTTGCAGCAGCGGGTCGAGTCCGGACGTGGGTTCATCGAGGAGGAGCAAATCGGAATTCTTCGCGAACGCGAGCACCAAGCCCACCTTCTGCCGGTTTCCTCGCGACAGCGTCCCGACAGGTCGCGTGAGATCGATTCCCAAGCGTTTGGCCAGGGAGTCGACACGTGAGTGCTCCAGCCCGCCCCCCGCTGCGCTGAAACGCCGGAGCAACGCGTGGCCACTCAGCCGTGCCGGGAAGGACAAGTCGCCGGGCAGATAGGCCACTCGAGCCCGTGCCCGTCGATCCTTGGAGTCCACGCATGCGACATCGATCGAACCCGCACTCAGGTGCACCAAATCCAGAACTGAACGCAGCAGCGTGGTCTTGCCCGAGCCATTGGGGCCCAGCAGGCCGGTTACTTGCCCCGCCGGGACTTGCAACGTGACGTCGTCGATTCCCCGTGCCGACCCGTACCGGACCGTCACGCCTCTGACATCCAGAACTATTTCCGGAGCTGCAGCGCTCACGCCCCGAGCCTACGACCGTCGGGGGTTTAACCTGATCAGATGACCGAAAACCCAGCGGGCAACGTTTCGCAGCCCAATGCGCCGGACGCGACCGACGTGACCGGCCCGCGCGGGACCCGCATGCCACGCGAGCAACGACGTGAGCAGGTCATGACTGAAGCGCGCAAGGTCTTCATGGAAAACGGCTACCACGCCGCCGGAATGGACGAAATCGCTGAAGCCGCTGGAGTCTCCAAACCGGTGCTCTACCAACATTTTCCCAGCAAACTCGAGCTCTACCTCGCGCTGCTCGATCGAGGAATCGACGAACTCCTGCAATCAGCCGACGCAGCACTTGCAAGCACCACTGACAACAAGGAGCGCGTCGGCGCGACGATGCGCGCGTACTTCTCGTTCGTCGCGGATCGCAACAGCGCCTACCGGCTCGTCTTCGAGAGCGATGTGATGAACGAATCCGCCGTGCGCGAACGGGTCGATCGCGCGCACGAGGCGATCGCCAGCAAGATCGCCGACGTCATCTCCTCTGATACCGGCCTCAGTCACGAGCAAGCGATGCTGCTCGGATCCGGACTGCAGGGGCTAGCCCAGGTTGCGGCCAGCCGTTGGCTGACATCGGACCAGTCGGATATGTCGCTCGAAGACTCTGCGGATCTCGTCGCCTCACTCGCCTGGCGCGGAATCCGCAGTTTCCCGCTCACCCATCCCCCGGAGGAATCGGGTAGCTGACCACCGCGCAGCAGGCACGTGTCGGCAAGGTCGCGTAGTCTCATCTTGCTCGGGTGATTTCCTTCCCCACAAACCCGCGAGCACCGAATCAGCAACGTCAACGAAAGGTTGGGCAACGGTGGAGATCAAGATCGGAGTCGTGGACACACCCCGGGAGATCACGGTCGAAACCGAGGAGGCCGCCGAGGCCGTCACCAAGGCCATCGAGACTGCGGTCGACAAGGGGACACTGCTCTCGCTGACCGACTCGCGTGGACGCACCGTTTTGGTGCCGTCGGCAAAAATCGCGTATGTGGAGATCGGTCCCGCGTCGAGCCGCAAGGTCGGCTTCGGGAGCGCTTCTTAGCGTTGCGCTAGGCCGCGAGGCCGAGTTCTTGCATCCGGCGGGAGTGGTTGTCCGTCAGCCGCGCGAGCATGCGCCCGATCTCGGCGAGATCGACACCCGGCCGATCGATGCCACCGACGATGAGCGTCGACAATGCGTCGCGCTCGGCCGCGACCCGTTGGGCCTGCGAAAGTGCTTCACCAACCAGACGCCGCCCCCACAAAGCTAAACGGCCCGCCACGCGCGGGTCTGCTGCGATCGCCGATCGCACCCGGTCTACTGCGAATTCCGACTGCCCCAAGTCCTCGCACACGTCGAGCACCAACTCTCGACTAGCCGGATCCACGAAGGCTGCGATCTCGCGATAGAAGTCGGTCCCGATGCCATCACCTACGTACGCCTTCACCAAACCCTCAAGCCAGTCGGCCGGCTTGGTGTGGGCGTGGAACTCGTCGATGGGTCGACGAAACGGCTCCATGGCCTCGTTCGGGTCGACGCCGAGCTCGGCCAACCTGTCTTTAATGGATCGAAAGTGTCGATACTCGGCCGTTGCCATCCCCGCCAGGGCCGCCTTGTCCTCGATCCGCGGTGCCATCGCGGCGTCGGCGGCCAGCCGCTCGAAGGCCACGAGTTCGCCATAGGCGAGGACGCCGAAGAGGTCAACGAGCGCAGCGCGGTACTCCGGATCTGCCAGAGCCTGATCCGTGGAGTCGAAGGGCGTGGATCCGTCGATCATCGTGGCGTAAGGGTATCCACCGGGGCCTGGTGGCGTGGGGTGCTTCGACTGGCCGGTAGCATGGAGATATCGCGGGACTTCGTATCCCGCCGTTGGTGATCACTCATCAACCCATCTCGGACGCGCAACCGGCGCTCCGACGAACCCAGGAGTTTCCCCTGAGCACCACGAACGACGACCTCATTGAACAGGTCGCTGAATCAGTTCCTTCCGCGGATCCCGCTAGCGATCCCGCACCAGCCAACCCCAAGACTTTTGCCGAACTCGGCGTCGCGGCTCCTATCGTCGACGCACTCGCACAGCACGGCATCACCACGGCCTTCCCCATTCAGGAGATGTGTCTGGGCCTCGCCCTCGAAGGTCGCGATGTCATCGGCCAGGCCAAGACCGGAACCGGGAAGACACTCGGCTTCGGTCTTCCGCTGATCCAACGGATCGCGGCACCGAATACCGAGGCCTACGCCCAGCTGCCCCCGGCCGCCCAGGGCAAGCCCCAGGGTCTGATCGTCTGCCCCACGCGAGAACTGGCACTGCAGGTGGCCACAGACATCGAGCGCGCCGGCGCCCAACTCGGAATCCGGGTCCTGTCCGTTTACGGCGGCCGCGCCTACGAACCCCAGATCGACGCGCTTCGTGCCGGCATCGATGTGGTGGTCGGTACTCCGGGGCGGCTCATCGACCTCGCCGGTCGAGGCGACCTCGACCTTTCCCACGTTCGTGAATTGGTCCTCGACGAAGCCGACGAGATGCTCGACATGGGCTTCCTCCCCGACGTCGAGCGAATTGTCGCTCTGGTTCCGACGAACCGACAGACCATGTTGTTCTCGGCAACCATGCCCGGGCAGATCATCGCCCTCGCGCGTCGCTACATGAATCAACCGACCCACATGCGAGCCAGCGATCCCGGCGATGAAAGCGCCACGGTCGACGCCATCGAACAGCATGTGTGGCGCGCGCACCCGATGGACAAAGTCGAACTCCTCGCCCGCGTCCTGCAAGCCAAGGATCGCGGACTCACCATCATCTTCACTCGCACCAAGCGCAAGGCACAAAAGATCACCGACGAACTCACCGACCGCGGCTTTGCCGTCGGCTCAGTGCACGGTGACCTCGGTCAGGGCGCTCGCGAGCAGGCCCTGCGCGCGTTCCGATCGGGCAAGGTCGACGTACTCGTCGCAACCGACGTGGCCGCGCGCGGCATCGACGTGGACGGCGTCACGCACGTCATCAACTACGAGTGCCCCGACGACGAAAAAACGTACCTGCACCGAATCGGGCGCACCGGACGCGCCGGCGCCTCGGGTGTGGCCGTGACTTTGGTGGATTGGGAAGACGTGGCTCGATGGCAGATGATCGACCGAGCACTCAAGCTGCCGTTCAAGGACCCCATCGAGACGTACTCCAGCAGCCCGCATGTCTTCACCGGCCTCGGCATTCCCGAGGGCACCACCGGTCGACTCCCCAAGGCGCAGCGCACCCGTGCTGGGCTGTCGGCGGAAGAGGTCGAGGATGTCGGGGAAACCGGCAAGCGCACCGGGGGCCCGCGACCTCGCGAGGATCGCTCACGAGGCGATCGCCAACGCAAGGGCGGGGGCTCGAACCAGCGCAACCGCAATCGCTCCGGCGGGAATGCATCGAAAGGCTCCCAGGACAAGCCTGCCTCGGAGGGCAACTCGCCGCGGCGTCGCCGTCGTCGTACGCGTGGCGGTAAGTCACCGGGCGACCAGTCCGACGCCTAGTTCTCCGAACTGTTCAACCAGCTCTTCACCCGGCAGCCAACTCCTGCGCTAGGCGTCGGTAGGCGCGCGCGCCGGCTGAATTCGGCGCGGTAGCCAAGATCGTCCGTCCCGCGGCAGGGGCTTCGGCGAAACGGATGCTGCGGGGAATCGGCTCGAAAACCCGAACCCCGTATCGAGGGCCGATGTCAGCAAGCACGGCCTTGGCGTGGGCCGTGCGACCGTCGAAGAGGGTCGGGACGATTCCTGCGATTCGAAGCCCAGGGTTGCTCCAACGCTTGACCTGGTCGATGGTTTCCATCAGCTGGCCGAGACCGCGATGGGACAACGTCTCGCACTTGAACGGCACGATGACCTCGTCGGCGGCGACCAGTGCGTTGATGGTCGTCAGGCCGAGTGACGGGGAACAGTCGATGATGACGAAATCGAACTCCGTCCGCAGACCCTGCAGTGCCTGATCGAGGATTCGTTCACGACCCGGACGGTCGGCCAGCGCCACATCCGCTGCAGCCAGTGCCAACGTGGCCGGGAGCAGCGTGACGGCATCGTCGGTCATCCGCATCGCTGAGCGAAGTTCTCGATCTCGCCTGTCGGAGTCCGCATCACCGAGGAGGAAATCGGTCGTCTCCGCGGGCAGATCCTCCGGGTCGATACCGAGGGAGAACGTGGCGCAGGCCTGGGCGTCGAGGTCGATGACCAACACCTTCAGCCCACTATCGACCAGGCCCGCGGCGACGGTGATGGCGGTCGTCGTCTTCGCGACCCCACCCTTTTGGTTCGCCACAGCAATAACCCGACCCACGCCTCTATTGTGGTTGGCGGACAAAGGAGCGCGATGTCGGCCACGTTCACCTGGCAACTGCCTATGGATTCCACCGCTGCTGGGGCGGCACGCTGGCATGTTCGCGAACTTGCTTCATCGGATATCGAAGCCGTCGATGCCGAACTCGTCGTGACCGAACTCGTCACCAATGCGTGGAAGCACGGGAACGGATCGGAGCCCATCACCCTCACGGTGGACGTTCGCGATGACTCACTGCACATCGAGGTGTGCGGGGATGCCAGCGGTGAGCCACGGACAGTCCCCACTACGGACACCGAAGCAGCCGGACGGGGACTACTGCTGATCGACGAGCTCACCGACCGCTGGGGATTCGAGCGACGCGCCAGCCAAATCTGCGTCTGGGCAGAGGTCCCGCAGCGGTAGTTCACCCGCTCTGGAGTTCGGGAAGTCCCTCCCACGACTGCCGCCGGTTCGTGTGCCGCTGCCCGGCACTGCACACATCCCAAAAATCACAGAAGCCGCACAGTCCACCGGGCCGGGGTGGAAAAAGTTCATCGAGGCCCTGATCGTCCTGATCGATCGATTCCCAGGTGTCTTCAACCCGTCGGACATCCGAGGCGATAGCTCGCATTCGGTCTACCTGTCGAGTCAGCGACTGTGCCGAGTGCTGCCAGGAAACGATGCTTCCCGACGGCACATGATGAAGCGCGACCGAACTGCAAGGGCGGCCCAGAACTTCCTGCACCATGACCGCGTACATAGCCAGCGCTTCGGAACCTCGGACGTCGTCCGAGGACGGCACCGACTTGCCGGTCTTGTAATCGACCACCATCACCGCGGTACCGTCATTATCGAGCCGGTCGATGCGTCCTTCCATCACAAAGCCCGAAGCGTCGTCCTTGAAAGCCAGCGTGCGCTCGGTGGCGAGGGGCTCTACACCTGAATCCACCTGGGCGAGATAGTCCGTAACGACCACAACCGCTCGATCTCTCCAGGCACGGGAGTGCTCGATGTCTCGAAAACCATCATCGGACCACGAGGCGAAGACAGACCGTTCGATGAGTTCCGTCGAGCGCTGATCGGGTTCGAGATCGAACCACTCTTTCAATGCACGGTGAACGACGTTGCCGTAGGTGAAGTGCGCCCACGAGGACTTCACCCGACGACGCTCGACATAGGAGTAAAAGAAGCGCCGGGGGCAGTCGACCCACGCGGCCGCCTTGGTGGGCGACAACTTCACATAACGCACCGCTTTAGGCTACGGCGCCCATCTGACGCCGACGGGTCCGACAGTCAACGGGCCAGCAGGTTCCATTCGGTCAACGCTTCGATCAAACCCTCGCTCGTTGGTAGTTCCGACAACTCGGTTACGTCGAAGAAACGGGCGTCGGATGCGTCGTCGGCGGCCACCACGTTCGCCTCCCCTTCGACGATGCAGACGAAGTCGCGAATGACGTAGTCATCTCCGGATGGAGCGAGCCGGGTGACCGTGCCGACTTCGCGATCCACGCGAACGCTCAATCCAGTTTCCTCGGCTACCTCGCGCACGACCCCTTCTTCGGGACTCTCCCCCATCTCCTGCCTACCACCGGGCAGTGACCACAGCCCTTTAGCCGGTGGATTCGCTCGCTTGACCAGGAGCAAGCGACCGCGATCATCGAAGACGACCGCTCCTACGCAGGGGATCTGTCCCATCAGGTTCGGATCTTGTAGTCCTCGAGCAGACGCCGCGCAATGATCACCTTTTGGATGTCCGCCGTTCCCTCACCGATCATCAACATCGGGGCTTCGCGATACAGCCGCTCGATTTCGTATTCCTTCGAGTAGCCGTAACCACCGTGGATGCGGAAGGAATCTTCGACGACCTCCTTGCAGTACTCGCTCGCGAGGTACTTCGCCATTCCGGCCTCGAGGTCGTTACGGGCACCGGAGTCCTTAGTCCGCGCAGCCATCACCATCATCTGATGGGCGGCTTCGACCTTCGTCGCCATGTCGGCGAGACGGAAAGCGACAGCTTGATGTTCGCTGATCTGCTTGCCGAAAGTGCTGCGCATCTGCGCGTACTCGACGCCGAGCTCGAAGGCACGTAGCGCGAGGCCGCAAGCTCGGGCGGCCACGTTCACGCGACCGACTTCCACACCGTCCATCATTTGGTAAAAGCCCTTGCCGGGCTCGCCGCCGAGGATCGCGCTAGCTGGCAGACGAAGACCATCCATGACGAGCTCGGTAGTGTCGACGCCCTTGTAACCCATCTTCTCGATCTTGCCCGGGATCGTGAGTCCCGGACGGACCTCACCGAAGCCTTCTGGCTTTTCGATCAAGAAAGTGGACATCCGCTTGTAGACACTGCTGTCTTCAGGCGCGGCGTTGTCGGTGCGGACCAGGACTGCCACCAGTGTGGAGGAGCCTCCGTTGGTCAGCCACATCTTTTGGCCGGTGAGAACGTAGTCGTCGCCTTCGGGGACCGCCTTGCTGGTGATCGCCGAGACGTCCGAGCCGCAGCCCGGCTCGCTCATGCTGAAGGCGCCTCGCACCTCACCGGTGGCCATCCGCGGCAGGAAGTGCTGCTTTTGCTCTTCGGTTCCGTGGTTCAACACCATGTGGGACACGATGAAGTGCGTGTTAATAACGCCGCTGACGCTCATCCAGCCCCGAGCAATCTCCTCGACCACGAGCGCATACGTGAGCAGCGATTCACCAAGGCCGCCGTACTCCTCGGGAATCATCAAGCCGAAGACACCGAGCTCCTTCAAACCGTCGACGATGTCCTTGGGGTATTCGTCGTTGTGCTCTAGTTCGTTAGCGACCGGCAAGATCTCCGAATCCACGAAATCACGGACAGCGTCCAAGATGTCGCGCTGAATCTCAGTCAGTCCATCGGTTTGCAGTAGACGACCCATCCCGCATTCCCCTTCCGGTCTCCCGAGATGCTAACGCCAGATCTCGAGCATCGCTCCTACAGGCGCCACGGCCCGCCTCTGTCCGCTACGGAGCAGGGAACCGGACCGGACGCCACAAACCTGCTCCGGGGTTCACCAGGGCCACCGCTGACACAAGGGGCAGGACGAGCACCGGCAGCGCGACGATCACCGTCGATCCCAAAGCCACGCTGATGGCCACCTGGCATAGGGCAACGGGCGACCACGCCGCCACCAGCATCGCGATCCGGTGGCCGACATCGCCTCGGCGCCCAACCAGCACGCGATTGGCCGCCACCGCGACGGCCGTGGCGCCAAGGCCCATAGCCGCCGCGGACATCCACGCGGGGAAGTCGACGGTAGCGACGGCGATGATCACAGCCGCCACGACAAGGGCAACCAGGAGGCCGGTGGCCGAAGCGGTGGGAGGGCGAATCACCGATCGCAAACTCGCTCGAGCGGGGGCGTCCGGGTGTTCCGGGTGTTCCGGGCGTTCGCGCCGATCGACAGGCCAGACGTGGCTCGATGCCATCAGGCAGCGACGAGCCCGCATGAGTTCATCGAAGTGCTCACGATCGCCACCGGTATCAGGGTGCGCGAGGCGAACCCACACGCGCCACGCACGCTGGATGTCATCGACGGACGCATTCTCCTTGACGCCAAGCAGCAAGGCAGCGTGCGCGCGAGTCATTCGAGGACTGCGTCCCATCATTACTCCGGAGGTGTGAAGGACTGCGTGCGCTGCATCCCTGCAGCGCGACCCTTGCCGGCGATCACGAGCGCCATCTTGCGCGAGGCCTCGTCGATCATCTCGTCACCGAGCATTGCTGCACCCCGTGCTCCACCCGCCGCGGACGTGTACCACTCGTATGCGTCCAGGATCATCTCAGCGTGGTCGTAATCCTCTTGGCGAGGAGAGAAGACTTCGTTCGCCGCTGCGATCTGATCGGGGTGCAAGACCCACTTTCCATCGAATCCCAACGCTGCACTGCGTTCGGCAACCCGCGTGTAGCCGGCGATGTCCTTTATTTGCAGGTACGGACCGTCGATCGCCTGCTTGTCGTA
>Ga0181591_10001839_pt1 | contig 18351 bp, 13 predicted proteins | sample 071ome_33_FD_133757 | JGI IMG/M metagenome (GOLD analysis project Ga0181591, IMG submission 133757) | Coastal salt marsh microbial communities from the Groves Creek Marsh, Skidaway Island, Georgia - 071412AT metaG (megahit assembly) | ecosystem: Environmental > Aquatic > Marine > Intertidal...
GATGATGCCTCCATCACCAATTACTTCATGTTTGACGTGGCAAGCACCAACGCCAGTACGGTTCGATTTGAAGTGTTGGATTCCGATGGCGACGGGGCCTTGGTCATGAGCCGAGAGGCGCTGCCCTCTTTTGATGAAAAGGATCGACTCTCGCCCGTTTTTGGCGATCGACCCGGGACAGGCAAACTGCTTGTGCATACCAATGACGTATCACCCGTGCTGGCAGGGCGGTGGTTTCTCGCGCTGTTGAATCAGCAAACCAATGAACTCTCCTTTACCCTCCGTGCCAGCCTGGAGACCAATCAGCCACCGGTAATGGTGCTCACCGACAATCTCTGGACAACCAATTCTGTCGCGATCAATCAGGAGGGTTTTGACCAGGAAGTCGATTACTATCGCTTTGCCGTGGATCCTGATTCGACCGAGGTTTCTTTTGTGTTGGACAACCTCATGAGTGACGAAACACTCAACTTGGATCTTTGGGTCAAGCGCGGAACCCTGCCGACCTTGACCGATGCCGACGGGCTGAGTCTCAACCTGGATACCGACACAGAGCGTGTTCTCTTCAATGCTTCTTCGGACCCCGCACTGGAAGCAGGAGATTACTATTTGGCTGTTGTCAATCGTGCGCCGACCGATTCTGAGCAGGTGACTTACCGCATCAAAGGCTCCCAGCAACTGGATCTTCCCGTGACCCCACTGGATTCGGGGGTTTGGTTTACCAACACTTTGAGTGGTGTGGTCACGGGCATGCCGGCTCCCATAGAAGTTTACTCCTTTGATGTTCATCCGGATGGCAAAGAGGTGACCTTCACTCTTTCCAACTTACCGGATGGAGTTCAAGGCAATGTGGATTTGCTCCTCAAGCATGAGTCAATACCTTCCTTCAGTGATTTCGATGCGGCCAGCAACAATCCGGGCATCGTGGATGAAGTCATACTGCTTTCATCTGAAACCAATCCTCCCCTGCAGTCTGGTCGCTGGTATTTGACGGTCCTCAATCGATCCAACTTGGAGGTCGATTACAGGATTCAGGCTTTGGAAGACATTGACGATGGACCCATCGTTGTTGAAGTGCCTTCCACGTTGGAATTTGGACCGGAGGGGCTTTGTATCGTCTGGACATCTGACCCGGGGGTTTCCTACTGGGTGGAAGGCAAAAGGCTCGAATCCGATCCAAACTGGGACGAATTAGCAGGACCCATTGTCGCAGAAACCACTGAGACTCAATACTGCCTGCCCGCCACGACACCGTATCAGGATTTGCGGGTCGTGATGCGCATCGAACGCCCGAGTGCCTTGCCCGTCATTGATCCGAAACTAACATGGGCAGGTGAAGCGATTTGTCTTGAGTGGGAAACACAGACTGACCGCCAGTATGTCGTTCAAGCCAAGATGGCGCTGACAGATTTGGATTGGAGTGAACTCGCTACGCTGCCGGGCAACGGTGAGCTGGTGACCTACTGTCTGGATCAACCTGTCGATTTCTCATTCTTTCGTATTCTCGAATCGGAGCAGGAAGAGCCGCGACCTCTTGATGAGTTTGCTGAGATAGACCTCCACTTCGAAGGAGATCAATTGTGTCTTCAATGGAATGCTGAGTCTCAGCGTCAATACTTCATTGAGGGCCGAAGGGATTTGGTGGCACCCTGGCAGATCATCGAGTCCATGGTGGCAGCATCGGCAGAGGAATCCTTCTGTGTGGCATTGCCTTCTTTCTGGCAATTTATCCGGGTGCGCATCGGGGATCTCGTCACTGAGCCTCCATCGGTGGCAAGTTATATCGATGCCGTTCTTCGCTTGGATCAGGGTAATGTTTGTTTGCAATGGTCCTCCATCGAGGGACAAGCTTACACCATCGAAGCCAGGGAAGGCCTGAGCGATCCGTGGATCGATTGGCAATCTCTGGTTGCTCAAAGCCAGGAGTCTTCTTTCTGTTTACCCGAAGTCACATCCTACCGCTTTTTCCGTATTCGACTGGACGAGAGTGTGGATCCCCCATCTCCTGAACAGGAAGTCGTTTCATTCGTAGATGCAAAAGTGATGCTCGACGAAGATCAGGTTTGTGTGGAATGGAAAGGATTGGATGGGCGTGATTACCGCGTAGAAGGTTCAAAGGTTCTCGGAGAGGGAGCCTGGGAAGTGATCGGCGAAACTCGGCTGGAGGGCGAGCTAGGTCAGACCTGTTTGCCCCTCACAACGCCCTATCGATTCTTCCGAGTGGCACTCCTCTCTGAGGTGGATCAAGAGGAGCCGGAACATGAAATCGTTCAATACCTTGATCCATCTGTCCATATGATTGATGGACAGTTATGCTTAAGTTGGGAACCCATTGATGGGGTTTCTTATCACATTGAAGGTTCTGAAGTTTTGAACAGTGGGACATGGGTCGTGATTGAGGAACCTTCCTTGGAGGGCGAGCTAGGTCAAACCTGTCTGCCTCTCACAACGCCTTATCGATTCTTTCGTGTAGCGGTGCTTTCGGAAGTGAAGCAAGAGGCACCTGTTCTTGAAATCACCCAATACCTTGATCCGTCCGTCAGTATGATTGATGGGCAGGTGTGCTTAAGGTGGGAACCCATCGAGGGCGTCTTCTATCACATAGAAGGTGTCGCAAGTTTGGATTCCCAGGAGGAATGGACCCTCATCGAACGGATCGACCCTTCCATGGAAGAGGCTCTCTACTGTGTTAGCTTACCAGCTGACTTTTTCTTTTACCGTATTGCGGTGCTTGAAGAAGTTGATCAAGAAGGAAATTCCACTATTGACTCAACCCCAGTAGATTATGACTCCGCTGCGATTGGACAAGTGCTGCTTGAGGGGGATTCGGTTGTGATCACGTGGTCGGGGGATCCTTCCGATGTTTTCCGCCTTTCCTATGCTACCTCCTTATCGGGACCATGGATGGAGCTTGAGGCAGAGGTGCGTTCTGAGAATTCGCAATTTCGATTTGAAGACCCTCTAGCGCTTGAACTGGATGCCGCTTCGCCTCGATTTTACCGTCTTGATAAGTGGGTCATGCCTTAGTTCTGCTTGCTAATTTGACTCACTGATTTCTAAGATCATGTCATGGAATCTCATGATCTCCTGCGGGAAGTCTTCAAGGAAACAAGTCCAAAGCAGATCGCCGAGGATATGGGACTCTCCCTTTCCCTGATTTACAAATGGTCCCAAGCACCTGGCGAGGACAGTAGTGGCACCACCAATCCTCTGGATCGCATGGCTTCCTTGATTGAGAGTACGGAAGATCTTCGCTTGATTCAGTGGCTTTGCCGCAAAAAAAATGGCTTCTTCGTTGAAAGTCCAGAAAAGGAGAAAGTGATTTCACAGAATCTGATGCCAGCCACCAATTTGATTGTTCAGGAATTTGCTGATCTTCTCTCAGTGGTGGCCTGCGCTGCGACCGACAACCATGTGAATGAAGCCGAGGCGGTTCGAATTCGTAAACGTTGGGAAAAACTCAAGACCGTTACAGAAACGTTCGTGCACTGCTGCGAAAACGGTAACTTCGCAAAGATTCAAGAAGAAGCGAAAGTGGTGGCCCACTCTAAATCCATTTGAAATAGGCCATTATTTAAGCATACAAGGGGCCTTTGAATGGTGAGGTGCTGTCGTAAAATCCACTCGGGGTTAGGGTTATGATATGTAGCAAGCTTCATGCCGGAAGCGCTTGAAAAATAGCGGTTTAGAAGGCATATTAAGGACCTTATGGCACAGGGCCTGTATTTATCGCAAAAAATGGCGTTGCAGCAAATGCTGGCGCCTCAGCTTCAGCAGTCGCTGGCGCTTTTGCAGGCCCCCTTGATGGAGCTTCAGGCTTTGATCAATCAGGAATTGGAGCAAAACCCGGTGCTCGAAGAAAACCCTCAACTGGATGCTCCTGATAAAAATGGCGATGTATCGGACCAGGAGGTTTCATCGGCAGAAGACGGGAATGAGGAATGGGAATCCCAAATCGAGCGACTTTCTCAGCTCGACCAGGAGTGGAAGGATTACTTCAGCGAAACAGCTCTTCCCTCTGTCAGACATTCCAAAGAAGACGATGAGCGTCGGCAGCACATGTTCGACAGCCTCACGACTTCCACCTCCCTTCAGGAAGAGCTGCGGGATCAAGTGCGTCTCTCTGATCTGGATGGATCACTCTACGAGACGGCGGATTTGCTCATTGGCAATATTGATGAATCCGGCTTCCTGAAAGCGTCCATTAACGAGCTGATCTTCTCAACCAATGCTGCTAAAGAGACGATTGAGGAGGTCATTGAGTTGATTCAAAGTTTTGATCCGCCGGGTGTTGCTGCCAGGGATTTGAGAGAGTGCCTGATGCTTCAACTGGAAAGGATCGGTAAACAACATTCCCTCGAATACCGCATACTCGATCGATGTTTCGAGCTTTTGGGCAAGAGAAAGTTTCCTGATATTGCCCGCGAATTGGGATGCAATCTGGAGCAGGTCGTGCAGGCCACCAAACGGATCAGTCACTTGAACCCCCGACCAGGCGGTGCTTACCGCGCGGAAGGTGAGCACTATGTGACGCCCGAAGTTTTCATTACCCGAACCGATGAAGGGGAGTATGTGGTCAACATCAATAACGACCATATCCCGCGTATCCGTATCAGCAATACGTATAAAGACCTTTTGTCAGTGGCATCCAGTGGAGCTGATCTGAAGGAATACATTCGAGAGAAAATTCGTTCTGGCAAGTTTCTCATCAAAAGTATCGATCAGAGGCAGCAGACCATTACCAAGATTGCTCATGAAATATTGAGGAGGCAAAAAGACTTTTTCGACCACGGCATCACCCACCTCAAACCCATGACGATGATGCAAGTGGCTGAAGTCGTGGGTGTGCATGAAACAACGGTGAGTAGGGCCGTTTCGGGAAAATATCTCGAATGTCCTCAAGGGCTCTTCGAGCTGAAGTTTTTTTTCACATCGGGTATCCAAACCGCAACCGGCGAGGATATCTCCAATGCTTCAGTCAAGGATTTGATTCTTGAAATGGTAAGGGAAGAGAATCCACTCAAGCCATTGTCTGACGATCAAATTGTGAAGCAGCTCATGTCCAAGGACATCAAGATCGCCCGACGAACCGTTGCCAAATACCGAGGGGAACTCAATATCTTACCCTCGCACTTGAGAAAACAATACGACTAAACATCTCTCAGGATGAGGTACTTTCATCCTTCTGCAGCGCTTGCTGGGTTTCCGCCCGCATGCTCTCCAATTTGGGCCGCCAGTGTTCCTTTTCTTTGGCAGGCATGCGGTCGATGAAAAGAATCCCATTGAGGTGATCGACCTCATGCTGAATGGCCTTGGCAAGCAGGCCGTCACACTCAAACTTCATGGAATGGCCTTCCGGATCCTGCGCCGTTACTTCCACACGCTCGGGACGTTCGATGTCCGCATAGATTTCAGGGAAGCTCAAGCATCCTTCCGGCCCACTGATGGGTGCGGTTAACTTTTCAACCGATGGATTCACGAGCACCAGCGGCATGTGTTCTTCCAAAACCACTTCCTTTCCTCCGATAGTCATGGATGATGGACGATCCTCTATTGAGACACATCCACCACCGTCAACTGGAGGGCCTTGCCTATTTGCTGTGCAGCTAATCCCACGCCATCGGCTTGATACATGGTTTCAAGCATTTCATCGACCAAGCGATGAAGGGATGCATCAAAGGCGTCAATGGTCTTTCCCCGTTGTCTGAGAACAGGGTGTCCATATTTGACAATGGGCATGGTCATGGGCGGATCTTGTGAAATCGTCATGGGTGGTTCAAGGTCAAAAGACCCTTTCCTGAGGAGGCCTCCGGTCGATTGGCTTCCTGGGGTCGGGCACCTTATCAGGTCGATGGATGGTGCATGGGATGGCATCCATGGTGGTCTGTGAGAGTCGGCGCTCAACGGGAGACGGCCTTGGAAAACAAAACCGGGCCCTATCACCAGAGGATGGCTAAGGGCCCGGGGAATTTCCAGAACCAGTATTCAATAGTAGGATTATGTAGGATTCCGACGTCAGGACTTCATCCTAAGATGATTTCCCTTCGCCAAAAAGCCGAAGAGCTGGCAAGATAACTCTTACCGGCTCGGAAATTAGTAAATCCGTCTAAACTAAATCACTTCCGAACCAGTCTGTCAAAGTGAAAAACAATAAATAAGGGTTGCTCGGGCGAAAAAGTCGAAAGCCGGTTCTTCTCAGCCAGGCCAACAATAAATGCCTGGGCTCTGATGAAACATTTAATTTTCCGAACCCATACCGCAAAAGCCATTTGAAACTTCTCATGAAGTCCTCTATCCAACAAAATTTGTGGTGGGTCACCCTTCCAGCGCTCATACTTCCTCTATGCGGCGCCCTCGTCTACTTTAATCTGGGCGGGCAGGCTGGAATCGTTCAAGCCATCTATACCTCCATCAAGGTTTTCACCCTTCTGTGGCCCGTGATTGCCATGCAATGGATCGTGAAAGTGCCTTTTTCGGAATGGCGTTCCATGCTGGTATGGAATCGGCGCATGATGATCGAGGGGCTGGTCTGCGGCTTGGGGATGGCATGCATCCTTCTCCTGACCCTTATCACACCGTGGGGTGAGACAGTTAAGCAGCAGGCAGGCATGGTAAGGCAAAAGGCCCTCGACATGGGGATTTTGCAATTCTTTCCGCTGTTTGCTGTTTTCATTTCAATTTTTCACAGTTTGCTGGAGGAATATTATTGGAGGTGGTTTGCCTTCGGGAATCTCCATCGTTGCATGTCTTCGGCAAGGGCTGCGCATCTCTTGGGGGCTTGTGGCTTTGCTGCGCATCATGTGGTCATCACAACGACCTTTTTTCCCGGCTTCTTGGGATGGTTCTCGGGATTCAGTGTGGGTATTGCAGGCGCCGTATGGTCCTGGATGATGACCCGACATCGATCCATTGTGGGTGCCTGGATCGCTCACATGATCGTCGATCTTTGTCTCATGGCCGTTGGATATTGGCTGATTTTTGAGGTCGCTCCCTCACTTTGATGGAGACATCAGTTAGCAAGGCATTCCACTTTGGATGGGCTCTCCAAAACGGGCTCTTTACCCTTAGGTTCCAACACGCCATGGGTGGGGAGACCTTTTTGTTGCAAAACCCCTGACCATCAGGGATAAGGGGTGCGATGCAATCCCACATTTCAGCTACCTTACGTTGGTTGGTCTTGGTCGGTTTGACCCCTTTCTCGCTGCTCGGCCATGGGGCCGAAGATTCCTTCAAAGGGGTCTTGATTCAACCCAAAGACGGCAAATTACGCGTCGAAATCAATGGCCAATTTTTTAGCGAGTATCATTATCAGGAAGTGTCTCGCCCCTTTTTCTACCCGGTGATGGGGCCGGATGGATTGCCCATGACCCGCAACTGGCCCATGGCGCAAGGGGAAGGCGAGGAGCATGACCACCCTCATCACAAGTCCTTCTGGTATGCTCACGGTGAAATCAATGGTCATGACTTCTGGTCAGAAAGCAGTCAGGCAGGCACCACAAGGCATGTGGCCTTCTTGCGCATCAGCTCGGGAGCAAAAAGAGGCGTCATCAAGACTCTCAACCACCTCGTGGCAAAGGACGGTACCATCGTCGGAAGCGATATTCGCACCATGACCATTCACAATCGGCCGGATGCCGAGCGAGTCATTGACTTTGATATCGAGGTTCAAGCTTCTCATGGTGAGCTGGTCATGGGCGACACCAAGGAAGGGAGCATGGCCTTGCGCCTCGCTCCAACCATGCGTCTCAAGGGAAAAGTGGCCAAGGGACACATCGTAAACAGTGAAGGAGTTGAGGATGGTCAAACCTGGGGCAAGCGCGCTAAGTGGGTTGATTATTGGGGCCCCGTTCAGGGCAAGCAAGTGGGAGTTGCCATTTTTGATCATCCGTCCAATCCACGCCATCCCACCTGGTGGCACGTGCGGGATTATGGCCTCTTTGCTGCCAACCCCTTCGGAGTCCACCACTTTGAGCGTAAGGAAAAAGGGACCGGCAACCTCACCATCAAGTCAGGGGATTCCCTCGCCTGGCAATACCGATTTTATTTTCATCGCGGCAATACCGAAGAGGGCCAGGTCAGCCATCGGTATGACCTGTACTCAAGTGAGTCCTGAGCATCCTGCGGTTGATTCAACCTCTTATCTCAACAGTTATGAAAAAAGCAATGCATCGGCGTCAGTTTATTCGATCGGGATCCGCACTGGGTGTTTCCCTGGCCATGACGCAGCCATGGGACCGTATCCTGGGTGCCAATGATGATATCCGCGTGGGAGTGGTCGGTTTCAGAAGTCGGGGGAAAAGTCACATCACTGGCTTTGGAAACCTCCCGGGCGTTCGCTTGACAGCTCTGTGTGATGTGGACCTGGAAGTGCTGGAGCAAGGTGTGGAAAAATACAGTCAGCCGGGTCAGAAACTCAAGGCCTACTCTGATTACCGGCGCATGCTGGAGGACAAGGATATTGATTTGATCTCCATAGCAACCCCTAATCACACGCATGCCCTGATCAGTGTGGCCGCGATTCAGGCTGGCAAGGATGTCTATGTTGAAAAGCCTGTTTCACACAATCCATGGGAGGGTCAGCAGATGGTCAACGCGGCCAGGAAGTACGGTAAGATGGTTCAAACCGGCACCCAATGTCGTTCGAATCCAGGGATGCAGGAGGCGGTTGCCTTCATTCAAAAAGGAGGACTGGGGCAAGTTCGCGTGGCTAGAGGCCTTTGTTACAAGCGACGTCCATCCATCGGTAACGTCAAGGGCCCCCAAGCAGTTCCCAAGCATGTGGACTTTGATCTTTGGACAGGTCCCGCCCCCCTGAAACCTTTGATGCGGGAGAAACTCCACTACGATTGGCACTGGGTACGTGACACAGGCAATGGAGACCTGGGCAACCAGGGGATTCATCAAATGGATATTGCTCGATGGATCCTGGGCGAAAACCAACTTTCCCCTCGGGTGATCAGTGTCGGAGGTCGACTGGGTTATGAGGATGATGGGAACACTGCCAACTCGCAGATTGTCTTTCATGATTATGCCAAGGCTCCGTTGATCTTCGAGGTGCGTGGGCTCGGATCCTATGCCCAGAACAATCAACGGCCCAAATACATGGGGGTCGAGGTGGGCCTGGTGATTGATTGTGAGGAAGGTTACATGGTCATTCCATCCTACAGCAATGCAACCGCTTACAGCCACAGTGGGAAGGTCATTCGTAAGTTTTCCGGAGGAGGAGATCATTTTGCCAATATGATTCAGGCCGTCCGCAGTCGAAAAAAAGAGGAACTCAATGCGGATATTTGGGAAGGCCACGTTTCCAGTGCGCTTTGTCATACGGCGAACATTTCCTATTACCTGGGTGCCCATGCCTCTCCTGGCCAGGTCATGGAATCCATGCAGGGAGATGCCTTGGCAGCTGAATCACTGGGGCGAATGGTGGAACATCTTCAAGTCAACGATGTGGATCTCAATCAAACACCCCTGACGATGGGGCTGCCCTTGCAGATGGATGAAACGCGCACGGCATTTGTCGACAACGATCGAGCCAATGAAATGCTGACTCGAGTCTATCGCAGGCCCTTTGAGGTACCCTCCATCATCGTCTAGCCGATGGGTTGACTCAGCGAAATGCATGGTTCCGAGCGGTCCCCTTCAGGTGGAGGGGACCGTTTTTTGTGTGTGTTGGAATCTGTTGGTGGTGTGATCAGGAGTCTTTGGGTGGGGGTTTGACCTTTAGGCGGCATCACCTAAGCTCAAGTTCATGCAAACAGTGGTCAATGGGGAGCTTCTTGAAGGTGCCTGGATCGAGGAAGAATTCAGTCAAATCAAGTCATGGCATGAACAGCAGAGTCAGGTCAGTTGTTGCGAGCGGGATGAAGAATTTCGAGAGCAGGCCAGGCAAAATGTGATCGGTCGTTTACTGCTTCAGCAGGCTGCTGAGAAGCTGGACTGGGAGCCTACACAGGAAGCTGTGACCGAGGCGATTGCCAAGCTCCATCAGGAATACGGGGGCGAAGAGGCGTTTCGTGCTTCAGTCGGCATGGGAGAGGGGCAAGAAGCATTGCTGCGGGCTCAGATGGTTGGGAATCTAAAGTTGGATCAACTATTGAATCAATCCTACCAAGACATCGAAGATCCTGCTGAGGAAACCCTGCGCTCCTTCCACCAGGATCACGCACGGGCCTATACCCGGGAAGGTCGGGTCCGGGCGCTGCATATCTTCAAGTCCATGCGGCAAGCCGAAGACCGAGAAGGGCTCTTCAAGGATTGTTGTCGGGTAAGAGATCGATTGGTTCAAGGAGAGGATTTTATCGAGGTGGCTCAATCTTTTTCGGACAAACCGTCCGAAGAAATTGACTTGGGTTTTTTCAAGCGTGGCGATCTGATGGATGAATTTGAGTATGTTGCCTTCTCAATGCAAAAAGGGGAAATCAGCCCTGTCTTTTCTTCCTATCATGGCTTTCACATTGCCAAAGTTGAAGAGATCGAAGCTCCCGTGGTTCGGCCTTTTGAGGAGGTGCGGGAGGAAGTCAGTAAAGATTGGTGGCAAGAGGCGCGTGATGAGTCCCTTAAGAAAGTGATTCAGGAACTCAAGGCTCAAGCGGTGATCGAAGAGATTGAAGAGGCTGAAGATACTGAAGCGGTTGCAAGTGCCGGATCAAGCGGCGAGGACCCACCCGAGCCTACTGCTCATGGGCACTAATGGAAACTAATGGAAATTAGTTTCCAGCAAATGTATCGCACTCCTGATGGGGTTCCAGGTCTGCGATGGCCTGCATGATGGCATCAGCCGCCTCCTGGTAGATGGCCTTGAGCCGATCCTTGCTGGCGGTTTTGGCTTCTGCCCTCAGATGTTTCAAGTCCAATACGCGGCCGAACTTAATGTCAACAGGATGAAGCCGTGGCCATTTCATGTGTCGGCCATAGGCCTCGAAAGTGCCGAAGACCCTGACCGGAAGAATGGGGGCATCCGATTTGATGGCCAGGAGTCCAATCCCTGATTTGGCCTGTCGTAATTTTCCGTCAGAGCTTCGAGTGCCTTCCGGGAAAAGAATGACCGGGTGGCCTGCTTTCAATCTGGAGGCAATGACTTTCAAGCCTCTGGGGCTTTTGCCACCGCGGTCAACTGGGATCACGTTGATGTATTGGAGAAACGAGGCAAAGATGGGGAAGCGGAATAGCGTGTCCCTGGCAAGATAGGTGATCTCTCTCGGCAGGCTTGAACCGATCAGCGGAGGATCCATGAAACTGGCATGATTGGCGGCAATCAATACTGGTCCCTGTGATGGCACTCGCTCGACGTGGTAGATGCGTCGAGCGAAACCGATGCGAAAAAGGATTCTGAAGAAATGCCAAAGCAGGTAGTAACCTAAGCGCATCGGGTTTCACACTCCTTTCAATGTCTTCCTTGGGCCATGGGCTGCTCTAATGAGATATCATGGTTTCCACATTTGGGTCTTTTTCCAAGATGCCATCGATGATTTGCTGGCTGGATTCTTCAGGGCTCAGGCCTGAGGTATTGACGATGGTTGCACCCAAAGGAACCATCAGGGGGGCGGTGGCCCGCTGACTGTCGCGCTGATCTCGCTTGGCTAGATCTTCCTCGATGCCGTCTGCCTCCCTGCGTTTGGAACGCTCTTCAAGATTGGCATCCAGGTAGAATTTATGATCCGTCTCAGGGAAAATATTTGTTCCGATATCTCGTCCCTCCATCACCAGATGGCCGAACTGAACACAATCCCGCTGAAGGTGTTTCATCCAGTCGCGCACTTTGGGCACGGCCGCCACATGGGGAACGGCGGCGCTGGTTTCGGCGGTTCGAATTTCCTTCTCCGGGTAGTAGCCATCCACCATTAGCCGAACATGGCCGTCAATGCAGAGGCATTTGGTTTTCCATTTTTTGCACAGTTGCGCCACTGCTTTTGCATCCTGAATATCCACCCGAGACTTGAGGCAATACCAGGCAAGCGTGCGATACATGGCACCGGTGTCGACATAGGTGAAGCCGAGCCGGCGGGCGACTCGCTTGGCGTTGGTGCTCTTGCCGCTGGCGCTGGTGCCGTCAATGGCGATGACGATGGCGTTTGATTCTTTCATCCAATCATTCAGGCAATCAAGGTATCACTGGAAAGTGAAAGGTTTTTCCCTGGCAGGGTAAGGGTCATCCCCAACCCGTCGGGGGGAGGGGAGGCTAACTTCTGATAGAAGTTTGGAAAAGTTTTTTTCACGCAGCTCGGTTGGCGAATAATGATCCCTGGAACCACAGTGCCCAGAACGGAAAAACACATGGCGATTCGATGATCCTCATAAGTGTCGATGACCCCTCCGTGCACGGGGCCGGGATAGATGATCAAGGTATCCTTGTCTTCTTCCACCTTCACCCCACATTTGTGAAGCTCGGTCTTCATGGCGAAAACGCGCTCGCATTCCTGCACTCTCAAGCGCCCCAGGTCCTCGAACCTCACAGGCTGATTGGCCCAAGGAGCAACCACCATGGCCGTGAGGATGCTGTCTCCGAGATCCCGCTCACGCGAAAGTGTGGAAGGAAGCGGTAGTACTTTTGGAAAGCGTGTGTCAATCTGCCATTCCGAGCTGGGCCAGCTGGCAACCTGAATGTGGTGTGCCTGACCGGCTTGCACACTATGAACAAGATGATCCATAGCCCAGAAATAGCTTCCACTGGAACTGTCGGGCTCTACCTGATAGGTCGCCTCGGTTCGCCCCTCAAACTGTTGAGCCATGTGCTGTGTCATGCCGACGTAGGGCGCCTCTTTGAGAGCACCCCGAGGCATCTGGATTTGCCATTGTCCAACTGAAGCGCATAACAGCAGCGCTGAGGCAAATTGCGAACTTTCCCTGACTGACGCGTTGCATGCGTTCCCAGGCTGTGGGCCTTGACCGTAAATGACTAGAGGGAGGCGATCATTGGGTGTGTCGATGCGGTAACCCAATTCTCTCAGGGATTGCACCAATTCGGCCTGGGGTCGTTCATGCATGCGATCCACCCCGCTCAGCCGATAAACGCCCTTTCCCAAGCAGAGCATGGCCATCAGGAATCGTGCCGCGGTACCTGCATTGCCCACGTAAAGCTCCAAAGGAGAAGATGAGTTGCCTCCCCGTGGAATGTTGCCTCCTTCTCCTTGAATGATGAGGGTTCGGTTGGATGGCTCGAGAGGATCTACCTCAATTGAGATTTTGAAACCAAGGGACTTGAGGCAATCGGTCATCACCTGGGTATCCTCACTCCATAGAGCACCCTGAATTTTGGTCGTCTCCGTGGTAAGAGCTGCCAGAATCAGGGCCCGATTGGTGATGCTCTTGGATCCAGGAATACCCACTATCGTTGGGTTTTTCAGGGTCAGAGGATGCAATTCAATGGCGTCAGGAAGCATGGATTTGAACTTACTTTCGGGCGGGTGGGCGTGGCCCCTTCATTGTTTGTTGACGCTTGCTGTAAGACTCCAACCATTGATCTCGCCTCATTTTGCTTTCTGCAAGCCACTGAAGGATGGAAGCCCGATCATTGTTCTCAAGCCATTGCTTGAGCTCGGCGCATTGTTTCTGGTGGCTGTGGAGAGATTGTCCGATGGCCGATCGGTTGGAAATGAGGATATCAGCCCACATTTCAGGGGAACCAGATGCCACCCGAGTGGTGTCACGAAACCCTGTGCTACAAAGTTCAGCCTGAAGAGCGCCTTGTGCCGAGTCCAGTGTCCGCCACGCGAGCATGGCAGCTACTGCGTGAGGCAAGTGACTGGCATGGGCGACCCACTGATCGTGTTGCGCTGCCTCCATGATCAAGGGTTGACCGCCGACAGATTCCCAGAATTGCATGATGGTTTGAACCGACGCATCAGGACTGGTTGCGGTGGGTGTGATGACACATGTGGCACCCAGAAAAAGATTGGGATCCGCATGCTCAAGTCCGTGGCGCTCACTGCCTGCCATGGGGTGAGAACCGATGTAGATGCATCCGGCTGAAGTCAATAAAGGTTCGAGATGATCCACCAGCTCGCGTTTGACGCTCCCCACATCAGTGACCAGGGTGCCGGGGCGGAGGTGGGGAAGCATCTTTTCCATCAAGGCCGGGATTTGTAGCACCGGGGTGCAGAGGATGATCAGATCCGCTTCTTGAACGGCTTCCTGAGGTTCCAGATAAGCCTGGTGCACGATGCCGGCCTCTTGTGCTTGCTGAATGCTCTCTTCTCGACGCACCAAGCCAAGGACCCGTTTTGCGAGGCCACCTTCCAGCATGGCTTTTCCCAGGGAGCCTCCCAGGAGTCCCAAACCAATTAAACTGACCGTATTCCCATGCATTCAGTTGCTTTGCTCCTATGGGGTAAGCCTCTCTTCGGTGAGATGGAGCAGCTTTTTTGGAGTATCCCCAAGAGCTGTTAGGGACGTTACACAGCTTCACGGGTGGAATCAATCCATGAGAGAGCCCTCATGGATAGGGCCAAATGCCTAAGGTATCGGTGAGGAGACCAGTTGTTGGACATGGTCGATCACCACCGATGGGAGCTGCTGGCATCGCCCGATGGGCGGTGCGACCCAAATATGCTTGCCGCTTCTCTGGGTTGGGTTTCGCCACGTCGGTCGTTGGAGTGTCATGCAATGTTTGACCCGCTGGGTGGGTTCACCCAAGGCAAGAGGAATGTCCTCAATCGCATGTGGTCCATCTGCCATCATGAATGGAACCACAACGAGATGATCAGAAGTCGTTTTCCATTCCAAAATCTCGGTGACCAACGGTGGTTCCTCGATAAAAAAAGCCTTGGCATCGTGACATGCGTTTTCCTGCTTCAGAAGAGCCTCAACCACTTTTTCAGCTGATTGTCTGGATTTGGAATGGCGAGTCGTGCCGTGCCCGACCAGTGCGATGCATGCGTCTTTCAGGTCGACACGACGGGGGAAAGGATAATCTTCTAGACATTGACGGGCGCTTTGGATGACCAGCTGGGTCATGCCCGCATGCAATCCAAGGGGTTGGGCATAGAGAATCTCTCTTTGCTCAAGATGGAAGGAGGCGGGCAGGTTTTCCAAGGGAGCTTCTCCCAAGCCCAGCGCCTTTGGGAATACCTTTTCAGCGAAAAAGCCTGCACTCATGAGCAAGGGCAGGATAACAATCTGCCTGCCCTGGCAACTTTCCAAGGCGTTATGCATCGGGGGGTCGTGTTTGTAAAAGCAACATCTGACTTCACCAAAAAGGGCTTTTTCCCTCAGGGCGTGGGTCAGCCACTCCCCGGCTTTTCTGGGGCGGTCGTCCTCTGTGGAGCCATGAGCGGCAAGAAGAAGCGTCGTTTGATGTAGCGGACCCAGCATGCTTTCTTTTCTCTAACCTGCTTGCCATTCGAATTCAAGGGTTGTCCTGAGTTTGCGGTGGAGCAAGGTTTTGGGCCGTACTCTCGATATTTGCAACGGTTTTCCATGCTTGCCCGGACCAATCGGCCTCCGGAAAAAACTATGAAAAGTCCACTCTTCTGCTAAAAACAAGAGCAATCCATTTGGTCAACATGAACATCTTATCCTTATTTTGCCGCCGGGGTTCTCTCTGGATCTTCATCGTTTTCATGACGTTATCGGAGGGAATACTTGTGCGTGCTGCCGCACTCTCCAAAATCACCGATGTCGCCTGGCAGCCGGCTGCGGCACAGGTGCGACGCCTGATAGAGGCGACCGAATATCTGGGGTTTCCCCTTTCTGCTGACGAGAAAAAAGCCCTTGAGCAGGCCATGGCGGATCCAGACCACGACAATGGGCTAATGCAGCTTCAGGAGGTTTTGGATCAACGATGTCTTTATGGTGTTCACATCAACCCTGAAATGCGCGTCAAGGTCGCTCCGGGGCCGGCCAAGGCCGAATTGGTGCAGCATGGTTGGACACAATTCCTGGTGAAGGTGCACAACCAGGCAGGGGTGACTGCTGCGCTCAAAGCGACGAGTCCCAACGGGGGCATGTTGCATAACACGGCAGCCGATCAAATCGAGGATCGTTGGTTGTCGCTCCAAACCTACGATGCCCAGCCTTTGACTCAGACTCTTAGTGGACTCGAACTCGAATACCGTATCCTTCAGCTCTACAGTCGGGATGCCGGCCGACGAGAAGCGCGGGTGGGTTTCAATGTGGGGCAAGGTACGCAGGATATTGGTTTTCGCAATGAAGTGGATACCCTGTTTCAGTGTCGGTCTGCGGTCGATATCCGACTGACGGTCCGGGACGAGGATGGGAAGCCAACCACTGGCATGTTTGAGATTCGTGATGCTTGGGGAAGGGTTTATCCCTCGCAAGCCAAGCGCCTGGCACCTGATTTTTCTTTTCACCCCCAGATTTATCGTGCTGATGGCGAGTCCATTCCATTACCCGAAGGCCGGTATGATGTGACGTTCGCCCGCGGTCCAGAGTCCATTCCTCAGAAGCGACAATTGGTAGTCGACGCTCAGACACAGAGTTGGCATTTTGAAGTTCAGCGATGGATCGATCCTTCTCTTTTTGGTTATTGGAGCGGAGATCATCACATTCATGCCGCAGGCTGCGCTCATTATACGGATCCCACTGAAGGGGTGCATGCCCCCGACATGCTTCGACACATACAAGGAGAGGATCTCAAGGTCGGAGCGAACCTTACCTGGGGTCCTTGCTTCGATTACCAGAAACAGTTTTTTACCGGCAAGAATGACAAGGTTTCCGTCTATCCTTACCTCTTGCGCTATGATGTTGAAGTTTCGGGTTTCGGGTCGCATCAGAGTGGTCATCTCTGCCTGCTGAGACTCAAGGAGCAGATGTATCCCGGGGGCGATTCCAAGCACCATTGGCCCACCTTATGTTTGAACACCCTTCGCTGGGCCAAGGCACAGGGGGCCCTGGTAGGGCCCGCTCACTCGGGATGGGGGCTTGAGATGAAGAGTGCCGAGCTTCCTAACTACGAGATTCCCCCATTCAACGGGATCGGAGCCAACGAATACATTGTGGATGTTACTCACCAGGTGCCCGGTCCGGATGGGGATCTGGTGCCTGCGGTCGATTTCATTTCCACGGTCGATACACCGTATGCTTGGGAACTGAATATCTGGTATCATACTCTCAACGTGGGATACCGCACCCGGATCAGTGGTGAGACGGATTTTCCATGTATATATGGTGAACGCGTTGGTTTGGGGCGCAGCTACGTGCGTCTGGGAGCCAAACTTGATTACGAAGCATGGTGTGAAGGCATCCGTGCGGGTAAAAACTACGTGAGTGATGGTTACAGTCACTTGATGGACTTCAAGGTGGAGCAGCGCAGCATGGGGGATGCAGGGAGCGAATTGAAACTCGATCAAAGCAAAACAGTTCGGGCAACCGCCAGAGTGGCGGCGCTTTTAGATGAGACACCCAACCCTTCTCTGCGCGATCGGCCTTACCAGCAAAAGCCCTACTGGCATATTGAGCGCGCTCGGGAGGGTGACACCCGTGAGGTGCCCGTCGAATTGATCATGAATGGGGTTCCTGTAGCACATCAAATGATCGAAGCCGACGGGAAGGTCAGGGAGGTGACATTTGATGTGCCTGTAGCCTACAGCAGTTGGTTTGCCATACGTATTCTACCCAGTTCGCATACCAACCCGATTTTTGTCACCGTCGGCGACAAGCCCATCAGGGCAAGCCGGCGCAGCGCGCAATGGTGTCTCGAAAGCGTGGATCAATGCTGGAAAAACAAGGAGCGATTCATTGCCAAGGAAGAAATGGAGGATGCCCTCACTGCCTACGAACACGCCCGTCAGACCTACCGCAAGTTAGTCGAAGAATGCCGGGATGATCGCAATCATGAAGTGGCTTTGCGGTCTATTCGCTGATTTGGATGGCAATGCCCTGACTGAGGTTGTGGTAACTGCCGCTGCCTGTAACCTGGAGTTTCGTTGTTTTGACCATGTAGTCGTTTTGTGGGCTATTGGTCAGGTCGGTGTAGCTGGTTTGCAAGATGGATGATGGGTGCAGAACATTCCATTCGCCAGAGTCGTCTTTGCGGTAGACATAGAATCCGACTTCCGGATCTGATTGAGGATTCCAGCTCAAACGGTTTTCCTGCCCAGATCGGCTAATGCTTAATCCACTAACGGGCTTGAGGGTGTTGAGCCTCAGGGTAGGATCTCCCATGATACTGAGCATCCTGGGGGCATCACGGTAGGTGTCTGTCAGGTCGCCCATTTCGAGCATTGCAACGGCGAAAGGTGCCCCAAGCCCCATTTTCTCAAGATCCCAGAATTTGGGAAAATAAAGGGAAATGAGACCGTAATTGGGGGTAGCTAGCAGAGCTCGTAACCAGTTTTCACGGGTCAAATTCCAATCACCAAACCAGGAACCAAACATCAGATGGAAAAGTAC
>Ga0181591_10001844_pt1 | contig 18338 bp, 26 predicted proteins | sample 071ome_33_FD_133757 | JGI IMG/M metagenome (GOLD analysis project Ga0181591, IMG submission 133757) | Coastal salt marsh microbial communities from the Groves Creek Marsh, Skidaway Island, Georgia - 071412AT metaG (megahit assembly) | ecosystem: Environmental > Aquatic > Marine > Intertidal...
AATGACCCAGGCGTAAGTGAATTTACTAATGAATACTCGTTCTATGGTAACACAGCAGACGCAAGTGCCTACAACGCAGGTGGTTTTCAAATGCCTGTGGTTACAGTTGCAAATTTAAGTACAATACCTGCAAGAGAAGGTAATACTGCTTATGTAACTAACAACACAGCAGGAACAGGTAGTGTAGCAAAATGTTTGGTATTCTATGACGGTTCAAATTGGAAGTTAGCACACGATCCAAGCGTAACAGCCGCATAAGGAGAATAGCATATGGCGTGGCCTACAACTAAAGCAACTACAACACATTTAGATGCACAAACAGACGATCCAAATCAGGCTCGTCCTCAAATAAAACAAAACATTGATAATGTAAATGACATTATTGATTTCTTTCCAAGTGGTGTAATTACAGTTGGTAATCAAACAGTTGTATTAGAGATGGGTGCTGACACAGGTGGAACTTATAGTAATATAAGTGAACACTATGATGGCGGCAGTTTATGTACTATTACAAGCGGTGATAGATTTACACTTTCAAGTGGCACTTATATTATGGAACACGAATTAATCTTGTTTAATCCAGATACAACTGCTTTAAATTTTAAAAATGTTACTACTGCAAGTAATGTAGTTTCAAGTGTGCCAGTTGAAATAGGTACTACTAATCAAAGTTTACAATTGGGATTGAATAACACAGTGTTTACAAGCAATGGCACTGATCAATTTGCATTTGATTATAAAGATTATACACCATCAAACAGTGCAGACCCAAGAGATGGTTTGAAAATTAAATTTACAAAAATTGCTTAATAAAGGAGAACATATATGTCAGGAGCAAATTATATAGAAGACGCTTTACTTGATCACGTTACAGGCAAAACTGCTTACACAGGTGGTGGTTTGTATGTAGGTCTTTGTACTGCTGTTACAGACGCAGAAACTCCCAGCTTTACAGAAGTAACAGGTGGTGGTTATGCAAGACAAAGTGTTCCAGCAAGTAGTTGGGGTGCATCAAGTGATGGCACTACTACAACAACAGCAGACATTCAGTTTCCTGTTGCAACTGCTTCATATGGGACAGTATCACACATTTTATTAGCATCAGGAACTGGTGCTGAAAACAGTGGTGGTGGAAACGTTGTTTTGATACAAGAGTTAGGTACGCATAAGACAGTTGACACGAATGATCAGATGGTTATTAATTCTGGCAACTTGAGTATTTCGTTAGACTAAGGAGCAATAAGTGGCAGATCCATATGTAGTAGCGGATTATATTGATGCAGATTATTTTGATGATACTGCTGGTGTAATTGTACGAGGTGGATCTATTACTTGGGCAGACTGTGGAACTTGGGCTACTTGGCCCAGTAGTAGATGGTCACCAGGAATTGGTCCTACTGAACTTGCTTTAAGTTCCAGTGCAACTGCTACAAGAAGACAACAAAGTAGTGCAAGTGCAACTTTAACTATAAGTGCAAGTAGCACAGGAAAACTTATTCACGGTGGAGTTGCAAGTGCAAACTTAACTATGAGTGCAAGTGCAACTGCTACACTAAGACACGGTGGCGTTGCTTCAAGTAATTTAGTGTTTAGCACAAGCATATTAGCGGCGGTAATGCAACCACCTTTTGCACACACAACTTTTAGTGTGCCAAGTGAAACAAGAATTTATGCATTACCTCAAGATCCAGACAATAGAACTTTCGCTATTGAAAATGGAGAAACAAGAGTATATCCAGTAGGATATGAAAGTAGAACAAGAACAATTGAAAGTGAAACAAGACAACAACCAGCGGAGGTTTATTAATGGCAACATTAACAGGTTATAAAAGAGATATTGATGGATTGTATATTGATAAAGATCCAGAAAGTACACTACAATACACAATGGATTGGACAAATTGGTTAGGTTCAGGCGAAACAATAACTACAAGTACATTCACAGTTGATGATATAAGTGGTGATGATCCTGTAACAAAATTAGTTCGTAGCGGTAGTAACATTACAGATGATGTAAAATGTAATGTAACACTTACAGGCGGAACACCAGGCAATATCTACACAGTAAGAAACACTATCGTTACAAGTGATAGTCAAACAGAGCGTAAATTTTTTAGAATTGTATGTGAAGCAAGAAGTTTCTAAGTAATTTATGTGACCTATAGAGGGAGAAGGGGAGAAAGATATGAGTGATACCCAAACTCAAAAGACAGAACACGCCAGAAAAGATCCAAAATGGGGTGTTATGGAAAAAGAAGGCCTAATTATTGGCAGAGGCGACAATAAAAAGGTAATTCCACCAGATGAAGTGCTAAAATTAGCAAGATTATGGTGTAGTTATCAAGAAATAGCAGATTGGTTTCAATTGCCCGTAGAAACACTAAAGTACAACTTTCGTGATTTGATTGCAAAAGGGCGTAGTGAAACGAAACAAGGCTTAAGAAGAGCTCAAATTGACTTGGCTCTTAAAGGAAATGCTACTATGCTTATATGGTTGGGCAAAAATATACTTTCGCAGAGCGAAAGTCCACTTAACAGTGACACAAATCAGGTATTACCTTGGGTAGAAGCAGAAGAAAAAGAAAAAGATGAGACTAACGGAACCACAACAACAGATAGCGAATAATGTTTCGCGGTTTAAAATCGTATGTGCCGCCAGACGTTTTGGAAAATCGTTCTTAAGTATGAGACAGATGTGCTACTATGCAAGACAACCTAACAAGGTTATATATTACCTTGCACCTTCATACAGAATGTGTAGAAGTATTATGTGGGAACCTTTAAAGGATAGATTATCACAATTAGGATGGATCAACAAAATCAATGAAACAAACTTAACTATCACACTTTTGAATGGCAGTAAGATTGTTTTAGGATCAGCTGATGATCCCCAAAAACACAGAGGTATCCACTGTGACTACGTTGTATTTGATGAGTACGCTATAATGAATCCTGAGATATGGACTGTAATGAGACCTACATTAGCAACTACACGCGGTGAGGCTATGTGGCTGAGCACACCTATGGGAAAAGGCAATCACTTTTATGATTTATATACTTGGGCACAATCACAAGATGATTGGAGTACTTGGAAATACACAACAGCAGATGGTGGCAATGTAGATCCTGACGAAATAGAAGCCGCCAAAAGAGATTTAGATGAAAGAACCTGGCGACAGGAATATTTGGCTGATTGGGTAGATTATATTGGACTTGTTTATTATGCATTTAATGAATTGAATGTACAAAAATGGCAAGGCGATATACCTAAAGTTTTAGAAATTGGAAACGATTTTAATATAAATCCTTGTACAAGTGTAGTGGCTGTAAAAACACCACAAGGCTTACACATTATAGATGAAATAGAATTACACAATGCTAATACATTTGAATTAGCAGATGAAATCAAAAGGAGATATCCTAATACTGCTATTAACTGCTATCCAGACCCAAGTGGAGCGAGCCGTCGTACTGCAAGTAACACAACAGACCATAAAATTTTATACAATGCTGGTTTCAATGTGTACAGTAGACGAGCTCATCCGCCTGTTAAGGATAGAATTAATGCAGTAAATAGTGCATTTAGTAGTGGCAAACTAATTATTGATCCTAAATGCAAAAGTTTAATGAATTGTCTTCATAAATTATCTTACCGTGAAGGTACAAACGAACAAGACAAGAACAGTGGGTACGATCACCTCACTGACAGTTTGGGATATTTAACGGAATATCTATATCCCATTAAAAGACAAATAACACCACGGGTAGAACCACAACGCTGGGCCATAAATGCTGGACCTCCGCGTAGATTTGGGTAAATACAAATAAGGAAGCAACAATGCATAATAACAAAGACTTAAAAACTGTACATCCTGAATATTCAGCAAATATACAACGCTGGCGTTTTTATAGCGATAGCTATCAAGGTGGTGCCGCGTATAGATATGGTGAATATTTGAACAAATATCAATTAGAGACCGCTGGAGAATATCAACAGCGTTTAGATGAAGCACCATATGAAAATCACTGCCGTAGAGTAGTTGATACATATTCAAGTTTCATATATGGAGCCACAATTGAAAGAGACTATGGCTCTTTAGCAAACAACCCTAACCTAAAACCTTTTTTAGAAGACACTGATTTAGACGGAAGAAATTGGAAACAACTATGGCGTGAAGCCTCAAAATGGGCATCAGTGTATGGTGCAATATGGCTTCTTGTAGATAAAGCAGAATCAAATGCTGGCACAAGAGCAGAAGAATTAGGACAAGGAATTCGCCCTTACGTTTCACTTATTAGTGCTGAGAATGTTTTAGATTGGCACTATGAAAGACAATCAAGTGGTCATATGATGCTAACATACTTAAAAGTTTTAGCAGACAGAAGTGGCGATAAGAAAACATATAAAATTTATTATCCAGATTATACTGAAACAGTAGAAGCATATGATGATGACGAATTTGGTCAAACTATCAGTGTAGTACCTAATGCATTAGGAGAGATTCCAGCCGTTGTACTATACAACAATAGAACTTGGCACAATGGAATTGGTGTTAGTGATATTGCAGATGTTAGTGACTTAAACAGAAGCATCACTTCTGACTACAGTGAGATTGCACAATTAATTAAACTTTCAAATCACCCTACTTTGGTTAAACCTACAAGTGTAGAAGTGCCAAGTGCAGGGGCGGGTAGCATACTTAATATAGATTTAGATACCCCAGGAGATTTGAAACCATACCTGATGACGCCAAGCGGACAGAATATTTCTACACTGCTGGATACAATCAATCGCAAGGTTGAGGCTATTGAAAAGCTGACACACTTAGAATCAGTGACTGGGCAAAAAACAGCACGATCTGGTGTGGCAATGATGATAGAACAAAAAGCGTTAGCAAGTTTATTATCAGATAAAGCGGCAAACTTACAATTAGCAGAGGAGCAAGTATGGCGTCTATTTTGCCTATGGGAAGGCACTGCTTGGGACGGAACTATCACATATCCTGATAGCTTTGACACAAGAGATAGACAGCAAGACTTAATGAATCTTAAGTTAGCAACAGAGATTGGTGTAACAAACGCTGATCTTAAAAAATACATTGAACAATCTATTGCAAGTGCTATTGTAGATGATAGTGAAGACTTAGAACGTATCAATCAATCAATTATAACAAAGGAACATCCAGTAACCACAGCGGAAAACCGTAGTAGTCATATTCAAGAGATGATTATGGAAGGACTAACAGATCAACAAATCTTAGACCTACATTCAGAAATATCTCAAAGTGATATTGATACTGCAAAGCAGGAGTTACTTGATTCAAACGGTGAGTAATGACGCAAACCAGAAACAGAACTTCATACTACTGTGAAGCAGATATGGAGTATTGGCGAGAGCGTAATAAAAATAAAGTAATCTATCCAAAAACTGTACTGATAAAAAGACCAGTGTATCAAAACAGTTTAAGAATAACTCAAATACCCTGGTTATGGAATATAGATAGAAGAGAAACCAGTATAAATTTAAAAGACTGGGAAGAGAATATAGTGCCACAACAGTACAGTGGTGCCGCTTTTAAAAGAGGTGATTGGGGCGAGACTGCAATAGATTGGTGCTCCAGTTATGGCTTAACAAGTTGGTATATGGGTCATAGTGTAAAAAGTGTAACAACTGTAGAAACAAATGACCTATTAAGAAAATTAACAAAGCATAACTTGAAAAAGTTAGGAACAGAATTCTATGAACAAAAGTTCTTAGATATAGATTGTGACAAATATACTGTAGTAGATGCTGTAAAGCAAATAGACTGGAGTGTATATGACACAATCAGAATTGGTAGCACATCATATGAAAGAATTTATGACACTATCAAGGATCAATTAAGTGAATGCAAAATAGTTATATACAAACCACAATTAGACTTTATACATAAGATGGAAAAGGATGGTTGGGACTGGATAGTGAATCCTAAAGGAGTTGATTATTTTGCAAAAGACTAAATACAAGTACAAAAAGGATGTAAAATATGACTGATAACACTCAGGTTGAGGCTACTGAAGCCGCTGTAGAAAATACAGAAAATCAGGAACAGTCTGCTAACAACAATGTTTTTACCCAAGAACAGTTAGACAGAATTATTGAAGATCGTTTGGCTAAACAAAAAAGAGCGTTTGAAAAACGATATGATGGGGTTGATGTTTCTCGCTATCAAGAATTAGTTGAACAGCAAGAAGCAAAAAAACTGGAGGACGCCAAGGCACGCGGAGAGTTTGAAAAAATTCTTAAAGACAACGCAACAAAATACTCAACTACTATTGACCAGCTGAGAAGCGAGTTACATAGTGTAAAAGTAGATGGTGCTGTGTTAAGTGCCGCAAATGAATTAGGTGCCATCAATGCACAACAAGTTAGTGCATTATTGAAAAACCAGATTCGTTTAGGTGATGACGGTAATGTAGAAGTCTTAGATAAAAATGGACAAATACGTTACAATGAAAAAGGTGATTTATATGATGTCAAATCGCTCGTTAGCGAGTTTCTTGATGCTAATAATCACTTTAGAGCCGCTACTCCAGGCGGAACAGGTAGCAAATCAAATTTAGCTCCTAATAAAGAAGAAAAATTTGATTTAGCGAAGCTGGACCTTAATATTCCAGAACATCGTAAAATCTATGCTGATGCTAAATTAAAAGGATTAGTATAGTATAACAAACAACTATGAAGTCAAAGGAGAATTAAAATGGCAGACTCATATATGTCCTTACAGGCTACTCAAGGTGATGCACTTTCAGTACCCGTGAAGGCCGCGGCAGTATACGCCGCACAAGAAAACAGTTTATTCCTAAGTGGTAACCTGTTTCCTATCGTAAACGCACCTAATGGTATTATCCGTGTAGGTGAATTAGCTAAAGTTACAGCAACTCAATTATCAGCAGAAACAACTCCTGATGATATTGATGCTACTAACCCAGGCTTAACTAAAAATGATATCCAAGCAGATCTATTTGTAGCTCGTGCTGTTGTTCGTCAATTAGGTAATATTGACCTTAACGAAATTGGATTTTCTTTGGGGAAAGCGGTACAACAGAAGTTTGATGGTTCCATTTACGAATCATTAGATGCAAGTGCAACTGAATACGACTTTAACACAACAGACACAGGTACAACATTCTCAATGGATGATGTGTTTGACGCTGTCAAAGTAATACGCCAAAATGGGGAGCAAGGCGCACTTTACGGTGTGGTGAATCCCACTATCGCGGCACAACTAATGAAAGATATTGGTTCAACATCTTTCGCTGGTGGTGATTTCCAAACTCAAGCGATGAGAGAAGGCTTTATTGGCCGTATCGCTGGCGTGACTATGTTTAGCTCAGCTATGGCTGGAACTACTCTAACTAATGGTTCAAGTGGTTTTATCTTTGGTGCTGACTCAGGTCGTATCGCTATGCAAAAAGGCATTGACGTTGCCACTGCACCACGTGTAGAGGCAGTTGGAACGGATGTAGTGTGTAACTTACACGCTGGATTTGGTTTCTTAGATGCTGAGAGAGCGGTAAGATTAAGATCTGTAGCATAATCTTAACTATTCTATTAAAAATGTTTGAGGGGATACAATTCCCCTCAAATATAAAAATATAAGGAGGTCCTAAATGGCTTTATTTACAGAAAACGATATAAAAGAGTATTTCCCAGATTTACATAACTATGGAATCCAGGATTTCTCTGATATGATCGCAAAAACAGATGAAGACATCTATAGGCTTCTTAGAATAGAATGGTTTCCATCACTTCAAAGTAGAGGTTCATACGGTACTGCTTGGGAAGACTTTGACACTACAAAGTTAAAGGATTCACAACTTAAAAGAAGTGCTGTATATTATTGCTTACACAAATACATTCTTCCTAAGCTCACACAATGGGCTGTAGAAGGAGATAGTTTTCAGACTCAGATAGGATTTTATAAAAATGCATTTGATGAAGAATTTGAAATAGCAAAAAAAGACCTTTACTATGATTGGGACGGTGACGGTGTATATGAAGATCACGAACACGAGATTCAACCCAAACAAAGGTTAGTTAGATAATGAGTATTAGAAACGATATCACAAACAATATTGTAGAAATACTCAGTGATACTACTGATCCTAAACCTATTTTTGTAACCAGAGATCCTATTGTATTAGAAGATTTATCAAGACAACAATTTCCTGCTGTAGTAGTTACAACAGGCGATGAAGTTAGAAATGAATTTACACTACAAGGAGCAAATGGACAACGCCAAAGTGTGCTTAATGTAATATGTCAATGTTATGTAACAGGCTCACAAATAGACGTGCAACGCAATGATATCTGTGAAAGAGTTGAAGAGGCTTTAGAAGCAGATAGAGGCAGAGACGGTAAAGCGTTAGATACAAAATTAGTGAATGTGGCAGTAGATTATGAAATTGACAAGCGTTTTGGTTTGATTACTCTTACTTTTGAAATTCACTACATCTATACAAGAGGAGCGGCTTAAGATGGCAACAATCACAAACAAAGCAAAAACTAAAACTTTTCAGTGTGACCACTGGTCTCCTGAGAAGCTACAATCACATCTGGATTATGGCTGGACCATCAATGAAGAAGGTACAACTACTTCAAAGAAAGCCAGCTCTAAAAAAGATGTAAAAGAAACTTATGAAGAAACAGTTGAACAAATTGTTTCTGAACAAGTAGAATCGCAAATAGAGGAGGATATCTAAAATGGCGGCAATTCGTGGAAACAGCGGAGTTATCAACATCAATCCAGGCGGATCTGGTGATGTAGCTTTAGCTAACATTACAAGTTATACCTTAGACACTACTCAAGATACAGCAGAAACTTCTGCTATGGGATCTACACGCAGAACATTTATTAAAACTATGCATAGTTTTAGTGGTTCAGCTGATTTCATCGTAGAAGACGGCGCATCTACAGTACAGTTTGAAGCAATCAGTTCTTTAGACTTTGATACAGACACTGATCAAGTGGCAGTATTCACTTTCTTACCTGAAGGCACAGGCGGTACAAGTATGTCTGGTACAGCAATTATCACAGGGATGAGTATTACATCATCTTTTGATGGTGCTGTAACTGGTTCTTTAACTTTCCAAGGTACTGGTCAATTAACTATGACAGGTGTATAATACTGTGAGTATTTTACGCTTTTCTTTAGTTGGCATACCTATAAAGAAAACTTTGACTAAACTGAGGGACAAACAAGCCCTCAGTTTAGCGAATAAGTTAAAAGATGATTTGGTCTTTTTCACACCTAAAGACACAGGTAGAGCAAAAAGAGGTTGGGAGAAGCCAAAGAAAACAAGAACTGGATATACAATCCAGAATAAAGTCCCTTACATAGGAGTTTTAGATAAAGGAAGACACTATGATGCAGGACAAATGAGAGGGTCTAAACAAGCACCTAAGGGTATGACAAGACCTGCTCTAAGAAAAAACAAATTAAAATAAAAGTAGATAACTACTATATATGAAGCACAAAAAGAAAAAGGAAAACACAATGAGTGAAGAAGCAAAATATCCTAACCCAGTTATTCGTAACGCGGTTAAACATTTCAAAGAACGTAGTGAAGCAACTATGAAAAGTTTTGAAGTACCTGAATGGGATACAACTATTTGGTATAGAGAAACAAACAGTTTCCAAGATCAATCAAAAGTTATGCAATTACATCAAAGCGGTAAAGTTGTAGAAGCGTTAGTTGAAACAATTATTACAAAAGCTCGTAAGCAAGATGGCAGTAAAATGTTTAATCCTGCTGAAAGAATTTTTCTGCTAAATGAAGCAGATCCAGAAGTTTTGGTTAAAGTTGCAACTGAGCTTAATCGCTCAGCGGTTGATAGTTACGACATTGGCGAAACTGCAAAAAACTAAGAAACGATCCTGATCTGTTAGTTCTGTGCAGACTGGGTCGTGAATTAAACAAAACACTTGAAGAAGTGAGTCAAATGACAACAGCAGAAGTTTATATTTGGCTTGCATACTTTAAGATAGAAGCAGAGGAGCAGAAGAAGGCATATGACCGCACAAACCGTAAAACTTAATTTAGATACTACGCAATTTGATCGTGGTATGGCGAGAGTCCAAGGTAGCTTTGGAGGACTTACTAAAATTATCGCAGGAGCGGCGGCGGCTCTTGGTGCAGTTTCAGTAGGTAAAGGATTTTTAAATACAGCAAGAGAATTTGAAAATTTAGGTGTACAACTTAAATTCTTAACAGGCTCAGCTCAAGAAGGTGCCAAGGCTTTAGAAATTGTAGATAAAGCGGCGGCTTCAAGTTCTTTCAGCCTAAACGATATGGCACAAGCCGCACCTTTACTTCTTACAGTAGCAGATAGCACAGAGCAACTTAATGAATTATTATCAATGACAGGCGACTTGGCGGCTGTTAGTGGTTTAAGTTTTGTAGAAGCGGCTGGACAATTACAAAGAGCGTTTGCAGGCGGTATTGGAGCCGCGGACCTATTCAGAGAAAAAGGTCTTAAGGCTATGCTTGGCTTCCAAGAAGGAGTACAATACTCAGCTCAAGAAACTAAAGAAATTATCCTAACACAATTTAGAGATCAAACTACAAGTATTGTAGGTGCAAGTGCTGAAATGGCTAAAACCTTTGATGGTGTTATGTCAATGATGGGCGACAAATACAATAGATTCCAAAGAATTGTAATGAACTCAGCTGTTTTTGACAATATAAAAGCCGCGGCTATGTTAATGGAACAAGCCATAGAAAAGAATTTTGGATCACTTGAAGAAGCGGGTAGAAAATTTGGTAATAGTTTAGTTGATGCTACAAAACAATTAATTATGGGTACTGCAAGTATAATGGATGCAATGACACCAGTATTTGAATTTATAAAAAGAGGTGTAAATGGTGTTATTAGATTTGCAAATCAACTACCGCCAGAAGCACAAATACTTGGACTTATTGGATTTATTTTAGTAGGTAGAGGTGTTAAATTAATACTAATTGCAGTAGCGGCATTGTTTGATGAAATCAAAGCGGCTATGGACAAAGTAGTTAAGTTCTTTGAAGACAAACTTAACAGTATGATTGATGCTTACAATAAAGTTAAAACATTCTTTGGTGGCGAACCTTTAGACAAAGTTGTATTTGGCGATGGTGCATTTAGTAGTATGGTTGATGAAGTTAACAAGAAATTTGTAGATTTTATTGACAATGTTACAGGTGATATCAAAGAAATTGCATTTGAAACTACAGGATTAGAAACAAATAATGAATATAGAAAAGCCGCTGAAAAACTTCTTGGCACTTTAGATGATTTAGTTAAGAAAAATAAAGAACTTGTAGAAGAAGAAAAGAAGCGTGACGAAGAACGAAAGAAAATTGTAAAAGCAACTGGTATTGATCAAAAAGAACAAGAAAAATTACAAAAACAAAGAGAACAGTTAGAAAAACAATTTGAACAAATCAGAGATAGTATTAGAAGCGAACAAGAAGCTGAAGAACAAGGTTATGCTCAAAAGATAAAAATATTACAGCAATACTATGGAGAACATTTCCGTCATATTGAAGAATATAATAGAATTGAACAAGCACTGTATCAAAAACATCAAGCCAAGTTAGCAGATATTAACAAACGTAGTAATGAATCAATTACACAAAGTATTCTTAAAGGTACTTTTGATATCAAAGATATGGAAGGCAAAAGTGCCAAAGATAGAATTGATATTGCAAAAGGTGTAGGATCAGAAGTTTTAGGTGTATTAGCTCAAAACAACAAAAAAGCGTTTGAACTACAAAAAGCCTTGGCAGTAGCACAAGCTCTATTAGATGCTAAAAGTATTATTATGAGTTTTGCAAGATTTGGATCTACATTTGGTCCTATTGGAGCGGCGTTAGGTGCCGCGGCTGGTGTGGCGTTTACAGCGGCACAGATAGCGGCAATTCAAGCACAACAATACACAGGAAGAAAATATGGTGGCTCTGTACAAAAAGGACAACCATACATAGTTGGTGAAGGTGGCAAACCAGAGATGTTTGTACCTAATCAAACAGGAACAATTATACCTAACAACAAATTAGGCACAAGTGGTCCTGTAAATGTTAATTTTAATATACAAGCGTTAGATTCTACAGACGTTGATACTGTGCTATTGAACCGTAGAGGTTTGATAACAGGTATGATCAGAGAAGCAATGGAAGAAAACGGAATGAGGAGTTTAGTATAATGCCAGGAAGTTTACCCACAACACCTAAATTTCAAACACTTAATATGCAAAATATTAACACCACACTTTCAACACAATCAGATGATGGAAGAATGGTTAGAAGAAGTACAGGAGTGCAATATTGGAAATTCACTGCCGCTTACCCAGTAGGAAGACGAAGTGATTATGGCCCTTTAATGGGCTTTATAGCTTCACAGCAGGGCGAATTTGGAAGTTTTACAGCAACACTACCTGAATACAGTACTACACAAGGTAGTTTAGTACAAGCAACAAACACATTACTAATAAACAATGCAGGCGGATATGCTGTAGGTAGTAAAACTTTGAATGTAGATGTAAGTCCAGGTGTGAATATAACAGGTGCCTTAAAAGCAGGTGATTATATCAACTTTGGATTTCATAATAAAGTTTATATGCTAACAGCAGATTTAGATATTGATGGCTCAGGCGAAGGAATATTAAGAATAGAACCTGGTTTGATAGCCACTGTAGCAGATGATGAAACAGTTGTATATGGTGATGTGCAATTTACAGTTAGATTAGCAGGTGATGTACAAGAGTTTAGTGCTGGATTAGGTGATACAGTAAGATATGAAATAGATTTAGTTGAGGACATCTAATGGCAAGAGGTCTAACCACAACAATAAAAAACATACTTGATGATAAAACAATTAAGTATGTGGATCTGTTAGAAATACATTTGCCTGGCAGTTTAGGAGGTCCTTTTAAACTAACAAACGGTCCAGGTGATATTACTTTACCTACAGGCTCACCTACAATTTCAGGTACTGATGTAATTTATTCAGCAAATGGTTTATGGCTAAACTGGAGTTTGCCTGCAGAAACAGGGCAAGTAAGAATACAAAATGTAAGTATAGCCTTAAGCACAGCAGATGCCAGTTACACATATGCAGATTTATTTCTAAACAATCCATACCTCAATACAAGAACAGTAATTTATAGACAATTTTTAGATGCTGACAATAACAGTTTAGTAGGCGATCCTGTAATGATGTGGGATGGCGAAATTGTAAGTTTTAATTTATCAGAAACAAACAGTGAAGCAGGTATTACACTAACAAGTAGTAGTGTGTTTTATGCTTTTGATACAGTTAATTGTCGTAGAACTAATGACGCAAGTCAGCAACAATATTTTCCTGGAGATAAAGGATTTGAACACGCAACACAAGCCATAGAAGATATTGCTTGGGGAAAGAAGGTATAAGATATGGGTTGGCTTAAGAAGATTGCAAAACCTTTTAAAAAAGCCTTTAAATGGGTTGAAAGAAAAATCGTTAGACCTATAGTTAAAGGTATAGGCAAAGTAGGAAGTTTTTTAGTTGATGTAGTTACAGCACCTTTTGGAGGAATGTTTAACGCTCCTGATTTAGGTAGTGTTAGTGCCGCAAGTGCAAATAATGAAGGTATCTTACTTAATAAAACAGGTACAGTACATAATATTCCAGTTGTATATGGTCAGCGTAAAGTAGGCGGAACTATAGTTTTTATGAGTACTGATGGAAGTAGAAATGAAAATTTATATATGGCTGTTGTTTTATCAGAAGGTCGTGTGCAATCAATAGATCCAGAGAAAATTTTTATTGATGGTGTAGTACAATCAGATTCAAGATTTTTAGGATATAAAACTATAATAGGAATGTTTGGTGAAGATAATCAAACTGCAAGTCCTTTATTGAAAGAAGCACCAGGTTGGACTGATGATCACAGATTAAGAGGTGTATCGTTTTTGGCTTGTAAGTTTGTAATGCCAGAAGTTACAACACAAGAACAATCAGATAAAATGCCTTGGCAAGGTATGCCACAAATACAAGCAATTATAAAAGGTAAAATGATTGCCAGTGCCGCAACAGCAGGTGCAAGTGATTATGAAACAGAAACAAATGACCTATCAAATGTAGCATCAAGTAACCCAGCAGATGTTATCTTAGATTTCTTAAGAAACCCCCGCTATGGTGTGGGTTTAAGTAATGATAGAATTGACTTTGCAAGTTTTGCCGCGGCAAGAAACATATACAATACAAGAGTAACTTATGCTGATGGTGGAGAAGGTTACTTACATCAAATAAATGCTGTAATTAACACAGGTGAAACACTATTAAACAATCTTAAAAAATTATTAGTACATAGTAGAAGTGCTTTACCTTATGTACAAGGTAAATTTAAACTTATACCTTTAGATTCAGGTAGCACAACAAGTCCAGTTGATCCTACACCTACTCCTGTGTTTGATATTGAACCAGAACACATTGTAGATGGCATAGGTATTATTGATCAAGGTATTAGAAATCAAGCAAATCAAGTTCGTGTAGCATATATTGATCCTAATGCAGGTGGTGATACAAAAGGCGAAGACTGGAGTGTCAATGAAGTAATATATCCTACTACTGGCAGTGCCAGAGACTTAGAAATGTTAGCTGAAGATGGCAATAAAAGAGTTATAAGAGAATATAATTTAGAATATTGCACAAACTCAAGTCAAGCGGCTTATCACGCAAAATTATTATGTGAAAATGAAAGAAGAATTAAAACATTATCAGTTACTTGTACTCCTGAATTACACGAAGTAGAAGTAGGTGATATTATACGATTGTATTATCCACGTTTAGGTATCAATTATGCTTTTTATAGAGTAATGGGTACAGAGATTAAACCAGATTACAGTGTAGAGTTAGCGTTAAGAGAACATCAACCTGCAACTTATACTTTTACACCTGGTGACAGTACATTAGGAACTAAAAAGCAAAGACAATATGTAGGTGATACACAAAGAGTACCTACTTACATATATAACCATCAAACAGGTGAATGGGAGTTAAGCACAAAACCTTTTGATCCTAACAATCCAAGTTTTCCTGATACAGGAATACAAAATATTAGCATAACTGATCTTAGAATAGATGGTGTAAGTTCTACAGGGCTTTATGATAGTCCAAGTTTTCCTATCCAAACATTAGAATTTACAGTGCATATTGAAGACTATCTATTAGGAGGCATACAAGTAGCTAATATTACTAAATTTAACCGTGCTACACAGTCCTATGAACCCTTAACGAGTATGAATTTAGGTGTAAATAGAACAAGTAGTGAAACATATAAAACAAAAGTTAATATAGATATGAATGGTGAAAATGCAACTTATCGTATATTTTTATATATGAGAAATGGCAATATATTTAAAAGTGCAGGATTTACTTTTCAAACAGCAACAAGTATCTATAGAAACGTTATAACGGCGGCAATATAATGGCATTATACAGTACAAGAACATATCAATGGCAGGATTTAGCAGATGAATCAGTAGCAGAAGAATATATTGTAACTGATTACTATGATACTGACTATACTTTAGCAACAGCACCTTTAGGGTGGGAAGAATGGACTGAATGGACAGGTAATGGTGTAACTATTGATGGTTCAACAGGATTTGATGATTTAGTTTATACAGGTGATACACAAGATTTAGGTGTAGAAAGAACTTTTTATTTTACAGCAACAGCCGTAAGCAATGGCACACATAGTATTGCAATACAAAAAAGTGCAGACGGTAGTACTGGATGGACTACACAAAGTTTAGGTGCTATAACAGCCAGATATATTAGATTTGTAGTTACAGTTGTAAATGCAAGTGCTACAGCAAGATTAGATAGTTTTAGTGCTGAACTATTCTTTGATCCTATTATTGAAACATTCAATAGTTTCAGCGTAGGTGCAACAAATACAACTTTACCTATTGCAAGAAACTATTCAAGTATATTAGGTATAAGTTATGATTCACCACAAAATTTTCAAGTAGTGTTAAGTGATACAACTGCAAGTGCTCCTAAAGTTATAGGTTATGATATGGACACTTGGGGCAAAGTAGCAACAGCCACTACAGCAAATATAACATTAAGAGGATTTCCACAGTTGTCCGCGGACAGTAACGGAAACATAATTGTAAGTTAAGGTAAATACTAATATGAAATTAACATTAGATGCACAGGTTCAATTAAATTCAAAAAGAATAGAAAACATTATGAATGACCTTGAGACTATAAAAAGTAATCATCTTGCTCATATGGAAAAAAATATCAATGAAGTAAAAGAAGATGTAAAAGAACTTAACTCTAATGTCGTAAAGATATTGACTATATTAGCAGAGAAGTAAAATGGCAAAATATGGCGGATCACAATGTAAAACAAACTGTGCAGGTCATAAAGCAGGAGCGGCATATGTAAGAAGAGGCGGTAGAAGCCTTACAAGGTCAAGCTCAAGTTTTAACAACGGTATGAAAATACAACAAAAGAGATTAAAGAAAAAAGGCAAAAGAACACGCCTTAGTATAACAAAGAAAAGCAAGTAAGATGGCAAAGTACAGAGGTAGAACAGTAAAATTAAACAAACCTATGCAAGGTGATGTTAAGAAGTTTAAGGTCTTTGTAAGAGATCAAAAAACTGGCAATGTTAAGAAAGTAAATTTTGGAGCCAAAGGTATGTCAATTGGTAGAAATAATCCAGCAAGACGCAGAAGTTTTAACGCAAGAATGGGTGCTGTATTAGACAAAGTAAAAGGACAAAAGACATTGAGTCCTGCATACTGGAGTCTCAGAGCCTGGCAACCTAATTTTAAAATATAAAGGATTGAATTATGTCAAAAAATAGAGATGTTTTGTTTGGATCAACACTTGGTGAAAGAATTGCAATGGCACCACCAGCGTTATCAAACAATTGGTACAATGTGCAAAAATTTGGATACAACGGTGCTGTAGGAAGTAGTGCATATGAAACTATATGGGACGGCGGTGGCGTATATGCATATGCAGGCACACCAGGAACAGCCGCGGTAACAAGTGATGACACAGACGATAATACAGGTACTGTGCAAGTATTTGGTTTAGATGATTCTTATAATTTAGTAGATGAAACATTAACTATTGGCGGTGGTGCAGGTAGTCAAACATTTAGTAGAGTATTTAGAGCTGTATTGAAAACTGCAAACACAGGTAACAGTAACGTAGGCACACTAACAGTTACAGTTGATTCAACTGCTGTAGCAAAAATACTACCTACATATGGTCAAACACTAATGGCAGTTTATACTGTTCCTGCAGGTTATACAGGATATATGATACAATTAGATATAGGCAGTAGTAAAGATTTAGAAAATGAAATTGTACTAAGAACAAAAGATATTGCAAATGGAAATGTTTGGAATACAAAATCGTTTATTTCAACAAGAGGTGGTTTTACAGAAAAAACTTTTAAATTACCTTTAGTAATAAATGAAAAAACAGATATTGAAGTATTTGCAAAAGCCAGTGCTACAAGTAGTGTAAGTGCAGGCTTTGAAATGATTGTAGAAAAACAAGATTAAATTTAAGAAGGAGATCGTATTATGGCAATGCATAAGAAAAAGAAAAAACGCGGTGGCAAAAGAGGCGGCAAAAAGAAATAATATTGATTGGAGCGAATATTTCGCTTCAATAGTAAGCGTTTGTCCTTGGAGTTATGGTTATTGGAAAGCACAAAAGATAGACATAGTAAAATGGACAGGCGAAAAGAATATAAAGCCTTTAGGAGAATATGTAGCAAGGGTACATATTCACGCAAGGGCAAGTGGTCGTATTCTATGTAATATACACCACAGGTTAAATGAACAACGACCATATGAAGAATGGTTATATAGTTTTGGTGGAGAAAATGGCACTAAGGTGCCAGTACTAATTCAACAAGACTTAGAAACATTAACAAAAGCAAGGAAACAAAATGAAAAAAAATTGTAAATGGTGCTTACACTGTTGGATCAAAAAATGGTGGGGTATTAAATAATGCCTACTTGGCCTTCAACAAAACCAGTAACTACAACAACTGACGCAGATACAGACAGCATCAGTGGTGCTCGTAGTGATATAAATTTAGCAATTACAAATGTTAATACTATCACAGACTTTTTTAACTTAGGTACTCCTGGCGCAAGTGATGATGACAAAGTGTTAACATATGATGATAGCACAGGTAAAATTGTTTTGGAAACAGCATCAGGTGGTGGTAGTCCTTTATCAGCTGACTTTGATCAAAATGGTTTTATGATTAAAGATGATAGTAGAAA
>Ga0181591_10001850_pt1 | contig 18329 bp, 16 predicted proteins | sample 071ome_33_FD_133757 | JGI IMG/M metagenome (GOLD analysis project Ga0181591, IMG submission 133757) | Coastal salt marsh microbial communities from the Groves Creek Marsh, Skidaway Island, Georgia - 071412AT metaG (megahit assembly) | ecosystem: Environmental > Aquatic > Marine > Intertidal...
ACCGCCGCCGCTACCACCAGAACCATTAGTGCGGTTACCATTAGCGCCAGTATTACCTGTTGAACCTGCAGAGCCAAACCCACCGCCTGACCCACCAGTACCGCCTGTACCTGCATTAGTGCCGCCTGAAGAACCGCCAGAACCAGATGCTAGTGATTGGTTGTAGCCTTGGCCTCTACCACCTGCACCACCAGAGCCACCGTTGGTGTTTACTGTAGAAGATTGGGTTCTTACATACCTATAACTCTTTGCGCCGCCATACTCTTGTCTATAGGTGCTTCTAGTATATGTCCAACCATTAAGAGTGATAGGGCCTGTATTGGTCATATGACCGCCACCAACATTGACATACCCTTGGTAGTTATTCTGACCATAGTAAAGATACACTCTTCCATACGTGCCACTATAAACTTGCCAACCGCTAGCGCCATTATAGTTTTCGTCTACTTGTGTTGTTGTGCTGGTATAACTACCACCGCCACCAGTACCGCCTGCACCGCCACCGCCGCCGCCACCACGAACAGCGCCACCAGATAGCACATTCAAAGTAAAGCTAGTGTTAGACGTAATGGCGTTACCACCTGCACCACCATTAGCAGAACCGCCAGTGCCTTGTATCTCACCTGCTACGTCTACTTCTAGTGAGCCACCCATGCCTGACGGAATAGTGAGAGGCCCAATAATTACACCAGAAGGAATACTTAGGCGCTTGGGAATGCTTGTTCCCCAATCAGATCCAAAGATAGTCTGTGCATTAATACTGGCGTTAGCGGTTACAGTTTGCAGTAGTTCATTTACTGAGCCGTAGAAGTTTTGCAAACGAATAAGACCAGAAGCGGGGACATTAGAGTTTACCCCTGGCACTTTGCCTCCATCGCGATAATACTCGCTCATAGAGTAAGGCTGAGTGTCGCCAAACTCATCAGCTAGATCGCTAAGACTAATTGCACCACTACTCTGCACAGCCATCTTACATAGTCCCAAACGCCGTTACATCACCGACACAGGTCAAATTCCCCGAGGAATCGACCTTCATTTTATTAGTTCCTTGATACGCAAAGAACAGTGTTCCAGAACTTTCCGTTACAGTCCAATCTCCCAAGTCTACTGTAGTTGCGTTGAGAGTTACAAAGGTCGGGCTGTCAGTTGTAGCAACACCTTGATTGATGTTGTCCAGCTTCGTTCCATCTGTTGCTAGGTCCCGACCATCAACAGTTCCAGTAACGGTAATGTTTCCAGTTACATCAATGCCTGCGCTAAAATCGACATTGCCGTAGAATATGCCACCAGCAGAAGATGAAACCATGTCTGCGGTAGTAAACGACTTAAAGGCAACGACATTAAGCTCATCGCCAGTTGCAGCACCAGTAGTTAGAACAACACTTAAGCCATCTGTGGCCGAGTAATCGGAACCGTTTTCGAGAGTAACGCCGTTCAATGTGACGATTATATTATCTTGGATGTAGCTTAGTGAAGCTGAATTATCGTCAGCACCAGAGAAAGTAGTCTGACCGCTCGTTGCGGTATAATTATACTCCAACAAGGAAGTATTGCCTGCCGATGTAGCCGCAATCCAGTTTGCCCCATCATACACACGCATCTCATTTGCATTGCTGTTGAAGTAAAGCGCGCCTGCAACAAGAGCATTGCCATCATTGTCTAGTGTTGGGTCAGATGTTTTGCTTCCAAGATAACGATCATCAAATGTGTCGTAAGCGTTTGCAGCCGCAGCCGCAGATGCAGCAGCAGAAGTCTGAGAAGCGGCAGCAGCAGAAGCGCTAGATGCTGCATTAGTTGCGCTAGATGCTGCATTGGTTGCGCTAGACGCTGCATTGGTTTCAGATGATGCTGCCGCCGTTGCCGAATTTGATGCGTTAGTCGCAGAAGTCGCGGCAGCCGATGCTGACGTTGCTGCATTACCTGCCTGTGTGGTCGCGGTTGACGCAGAAGTCGCTGCATTTGATTCAGACGTTGCTGCATTGGTCTCAGACGTAGATGCGTTGCTTGCCGAGGTTGCCGCATTCGTCTCAGATGTCGCTGCATTCGTTTCGGACGTTGCTGCGTTTGTCTCGGATGTAGCCGCAGCAGTTTCACTTGCCGCTGCCGCTGTAGCAGATGCCGCAGCCGCCGTTGCCGAAGCTGCCGCATTTGCTTCAGATGTAGCCGCTGCCGTTGCAGATGCCGCAACAGTGCTTTCGGACGCAGCAGCGGCGGTTGCTGAGTTAGCCGCATCTGTTGCCGAAGATGCCGCTGCTGCCGCAGAAGTCGCTGCCGCCGCTGCATCAACGAGCAAATCCCACTTGGCGCTGTCAGCGTTTGTGCTGATAGGTGTAGTGCCGCTCGATGTGTGCGATGTATTGGCGATATAGATATTGTTGTTAGATGTATCTTTCACAATATCGCGTGCAGCAAAGGCTGTAGATGTCGCCCAATCACCACGGAATGTGCCAAGCTCCTGAGTAACCGAAAGTTCACCGCTACCGTCAAATGCGAAGATTTTATTCGCGCGGTCTGCTGCTGAAACTGTAAACTCAGTAGATGTGATTGTGTTTGTCTTAGATGCCTTAATTGAGCGCGCAAGTTCTTCGTCATGCTGCTGCACCATAAACACAAGTTTATCGAGCGCGTCTTCGAGAGACTGCGCGGGGAATGGATCATTAGGGACGAGATCAAGACCTTGCAGCAAGTCCTGTTCGCGCAGGATCGTAATGGTTTCGCCGTTTGCAGGTGCAGTGAGCATGGTGACATTACCGCCACCAGCGTCACCAACGCCACTTACAGTATAGTTGGTCGTGATGGTTTGCGTGGTTTCAGTTCCGCTCGCGTCACGAATGATGACGGTCAGATCGCCTTCATCAAAGATTTTGAACGTGTAAGCGAAAACGGTGGTGGAGCCGTTTCCGTTATACGAAACTTTGTTTGTGCTGCTGCTTACGGTCATCTCATGCCCTGCTCTTGTAGGTTGCGGCGATCTTCAACGGCTTGCCGCAGGTTAGCATATTGATCCAATTGTAGCAAAATATCAAAGCCTGCTTCAAAGTATTGATCCTGCATAGTTTGAATCATTGAACGGCGCTCTACGTCTTGTGCCATGATATACGCGTTTGTGTTTATCAGGTTGTCGAGTGCGCCACGGAAATCAACGTAGCCAGCGCCAGGCTGACGGAGCGTAACCTCGTTCTTTGCAATGCGAACCAAGTCAGATTGCGCTCCAGGCGATAGACGAACACCATCTCTGCGGTCAGGGTTACTTAACACAGAACCGCCAGTAGTTACAGCCAAGCGCATAAGCTCGTCTTGAGTTGGTGTTGGCATTTCACCTTGGCGAATAGTCATGCCTGTTGTTAGGTTCCAAGCCGCAAGGCCTGGTGCTGTTGAAATACTGATGTCGCTCTCGCCAACAATATTACCCATGACATCATAGCGAGGCACGTTAAGGTCTAACTCATCGCGGAAGATACTATCGCGTGATTGATACGCATCAATTGCCTCAAGTGCCTGACGCATGACTGTCCCTGCGTCACCTACTGGTGTGCCTACGAGACGATAGTTTGGTGAACCGTCTGGCATGAGATAACGGCCTTCTGCAACTCCCGCCATCAAACTGTCCATAGTGACGTATTGGATGTCTTCACGCGGCACAACACGGGTCGGGTCAATTGCGCGCTGAATGTTGCGCTGCAAAGAGCTAACAGGGCTTGGGAAGCCGAGCGGAGTTGCTGCTTCGGCAGGGCTGCGCAACATGCGCTCAACGCTCAGTGCGTCACCGCGAGCAGCAGCCTCAAGCACGTTGATAACTTCTGATACGCCTTGCAGCATTGGAAGTTCTCGGTAGTAATCTGCGGTTGCTGCGATTGCTGCCGATGCAATGTTTGAGTTCTTGGACGGATCACGCATCATATACATACGCTGCGTAACGTCAGAACCAATACCCAATACAGAACTCACTGGGCCATATCCCGCATAACTTACATATGTTAGCGGCCCGTTTGGACGACTATAAGCATCATAAAGCGGCATAGGTTCGCCGTTTTCATCTGTCGGGAAGTTTTCACCACGCAAAACAATACTATAAGGCTGCCAACCTGGTGGCAAAGCATTACGCGCTGCTTCGGTTGCAGGCATACCACCAGTGAGCTGACCATCCATTGCATATTGGCTGACAGTTGCCAAAGTTACGCTACCAAGAGTCCAACGCCCTAGAGCAAGTTGCCGAGCGCGCGGCCCGTTGTTTCCAAACAAATCCGACCAAGTGCGGCTTGGCATAAGTGGAATATGCTCTATCGTGCGCAAGAAATCGTTTGTCGGCGCAGTGAAGAACGGCAAGATGATACGACCAGGGATCGTATCTTGGATTTGACGAGCTAAACGGCCAAATGCACCCAAGTCGCTCATCATTGTATCGTAACGAGCTTGTGTGGAAAGTTCTGTAGCTGCGGAGCTAGGATCGAGTAGCATCATGCCCGCATCATCAAGCGCAGTTTGGTGATCGTTTCCTGCGCGCAAACTCGCTTGATAGCGCTGATGCGCGCGCACATAAAGTTCGCCGCGCTGTGAGATCGTCTTGAAGAACTCGTCAGCACCAAGCAAGAAACGGAATGGATAGCGAGCGCGACGACCCAACTCGTTAATTGCGCGGCCATAAAAAGTATCGTTTGAACCTCGAATCGCACCCACTGGCGCATCAATCTTGGTCGCCATGCTTGCGGGAACTTCGGTTTGGAACGCAATGCCGCCTGCGCGCAAAGCGTCACGGTAGCTGTCCATCCATCCGCGCAAGCGAATGAAAGCGTCTTGGATGTATACTTGATCTTCTGGCAGCACTCGGTTTGGTGCAAGAATACGGTTGCCGCCGCGAATAGCTGTACCATATGCACCTGCAATCATCTCCGATGGAATTTGGAACAGCATGAAAGATGCAGTGCCAAGAGTGTTGCGCGCTTGTGTTGCGGGGCTAGAAAGTAGGCCAGACAAATATGCTTCGGTGGCAGCTTCTTTTGTGCGAGCATACCAACCGCGCTGCGTAATCTCGTTGATCGCAGCAGCACGCTGACCTTCTGGCAATGCGCCAAGCTGACCGATGCGATCTGCCAATGCACGAGTGCTTGCCTCGTCAATGCCGCCTTCGTTGAGCATACGCAATGCTTCTGCATTCAAGCGATCTGCGCTCATTTCGCCAGAAACAGGGATTTGGAATGATTGCAATGTGCGCGCAACTTCCGTCTGCATACCTTTAACTTGCATCTGGATTGCAGCGTGAATGGAAAGCTGACGGCGAAACTCAAGTTGCTGCGCTGCGGTTGCTGTTCCGCTAGATACAGTTTCCGCTAGTTCAGTAATACGGCGCGCACTGCGAACAAGAAGTTCACGCGCGGCAACCATTTCAGACGCATTAATAGCACCTTCGCCAATGCGGCGATTCAGAATGCGGCGCGTCAGACCGATTTCATCGGCAGCCAAACGAGCAGCGTCATCGAGTGTTGTTTCATTACTGATAACGCCACGAGCCGCTGCAACAGTTTCATCTGCAAATGTTGCGCCTAGCTCGGTGATAACGCGCCCAATGTCTTCTGGGTTTTCAATGTAATTAAAGTTGAAGTCGCCGCCTTCCTGCAAACTACGCAATGGCGCATCTGGATCGACAGCGGCCGCAGCAGCGCGCTCAGCAACTTCATCTGTAATTTCTGGTGGAGTGACAGGCTCGCCAAGAGGAATGTCTAGCTCTTGGTTGATGTTTTGCGCACCTGTTGACGCAGCGGCAGCTTGTTCATCAAGCGCCTCCGTTGCAGATTGCAAAACTTCTTCTTCCTGTTGAATTTCCCCAAAACGACCAGGTGCAGGCGCTTCGCCACCAGTCTCTTGGAAACGGGTGACACCTTCTGGTGAAAGCACTTGCGGAGCTAAACGCTCTTGAATCTCACCAATTGGCTCTTGAATAAGAGGCGCTTCCTGCGGTGTAGGCACACGAGCAGCTTGGCCGCCTTCACCAATAACGCGGCGACCTTGACTTGCAAGAAGATCAAAGAACGAGCGCACTGGGCCTGCAAGTTGCACATACTCTTGTGGGCCGCGTGCGATTTGTGTTGGCTGTCCCGCGATGTTAATGCCTTCGCGCTGAGCCTGTTCTTCTGCCAATTGTGTCGGATCAATAGCCATTACTGCGCACCACCTGCTTCCTGCATACCACGAAGATTACGGATTGTGCTTCGTAGCTGAGGCTCTATTCGTCTAATGCCAGCCTCTAAAGGCTTTGTTGCAGCACCACCATACGGCAAAAGCTCAATCGCGCCAAGAAGTCCCTCAAGCACACCGATGCCAATATCAACTTCATTGCCCGTATTTACGCCGCGCTCAAATGTTCTGCGGCCCTCCTGCAAAGCCATCAAGCCACCAATAGGCGTGATGTCTATTCCACCACCAAGGGGCTGATTTGGAAGGTTGTTACCCCAAATACGATCAGTGAGAACTTCTGCAAGATTTTCATCAGCGCCAAAGTAATCTTGCAGCAATTGCGTGGTGAACATACGCCCTTCGCTGCGCAACGTCTCATCCATTGGCTGCGCTAATTCTGCACCAATCTCTTGAGAGTAGGCCTCTATTTCTTCTGGCGTAAGCGTTGTAGGAAATTGTAGACCTGGTATCTCAAGCAAACGATCACGCTGCCATTGCGCGTAATCATTGTATTCCTGCTCAGTGTAACCTGCCGCTAGATAATCTTCCAACACTGGGCCGCCTGCGCCGCCTTGGATGCTTTCAATCGGCCAACGACCATTGGTTGGAATGTCTGTCTCAGAAGATTGTTGCTCAGATGGGCCGTCTTCAGCAATATCCTTCATTACCTTATTTTGATCTGTGGCAATAGTTTGCTCAACAGTTGGCTTACGAGAACCAACACGAACAAGCGCACCGCTTTCGGTTTCTGTATACAGGTTCTCCATGTCGGATATGCGGTCATATTCGACTTTTACATTCGGCAACATTTCAGCGCGGATGCCAGACCGAGCAAGCTGCTCGGCCTCCATGTAACGCATCATTTCTTCGTCTGTATCGAGAAATCTGCTCATTTCGTCACCGCTCAATTAGTTCAAGTCTATAAGAGATATTTCCACGCCAACCCTGATAATTGGATTGTTGCGCGCGCTTTTCATTAGCATCAAGTCCATTATACCAGGCGTCAAGGTCAGCTATTTCATTGCCAGGACGCAATGGAGGCAAGTTATAAATACTGTCTAGGTAATTACGCAAATCATCTCTTAATTGTTGACGGAACTGAACTCGCTCTTCTTCTATTAAGCTGTTCATAAACTGGCGCTGTTCTGGAGCCGTGAATGATTCGCCAGTTTCGCGCCTACGCGCCCTCTCTGTTTCAAACTCAGCCATAACAGATTGATATGCAAATCGAGAAAAAGTTTGAACAGTATCATCTGCGCTTGAAAACTGCTCATAGCCAAATGTGTATTTAGCTAAGTCTGTTAAATTGCGAGCCGTCTCGTCAGATTCAGTGCCAATTCTATTGGAAAAGTTTGTGTAATGGTCCATTGATAATCGACCGCGTTCAGCAGAAAGGCGCTCAAAAGTAAGGCGGCCATTTACAGCTAGGTCTTGAAGCTCAGCATAAGTCGCTGGATCGCTTTGCTCCGCAAATACAGCGCCAGAACCAGTAGCGCTAAGATTATCTCTAAGAACCTCTTGCTGAGCTGGAGTAAACTCACCAGTTCTCGCAATGTAATTATACCCCGTATCATAAAGCTGCTGACCAGAAAGGCCGTTTGTTTCATAGTCTGGGTTGCCAATAAATGCCGCGTGAACTTGAGGGTAATCGCGCGCAATTTCTGTAGCCGAATAGCGGCGATCTACATCAACATTAAACAACCTGTTATACAAACGGGTATTATTAGCCTGATTGCGCGCCTCCGCCCGTTCATTCATTTGACGCTGCTCGTCCGCAAAAGTAGTGGCAGTGTTTAACGCATCACGCAAAATTTCCATCGCCTGATCTCGCGGGATAAGTTGCAATGTCGCAAGCGTGTATTCTGCATCATCATTAAGGCTAGAACGAATATACGCTTCGCCCGCTGAGATAGATCCGTTATCAACTTCTTCTTGCAAGTCTAATGCGCTAGCTAGCGCCAATGCACGAAAAGGATCGTTTGCCACATAGTTTAATGCAGTATTTGTTGCAATGGTGTTAGCAAGCTCATTGTTTACAACCAAACGCATTTCTGGGGTGATTGCTCCGTTTTCAATACTCGCTTGCAATTCAGCATCAGCACCTGTCAACAAGAACGACAGAATTGAAACGTCATTTGTCGGATCAGAGGCAATCGCAACTTGTTGGTTCAATCGTGCAGCGCGTGCAGCATCGGCACGAGCGGCAATGCGCCGATCTATTTCGTCGCGTAGTCTAAACCGATAAGCCACTTCTTGTTGATCGAAACGTGCAAGAAAACGGCTTTCGAGTTCACGGTTTGACAATCCATCAGCAAGCTCAGCCCGCAAAGCAGCAGTGCTTTCCGCCCAACGCCCAGTTCCGTCTTCTCGAAAAATACTATTAAGGTCTCGCGCTTCGCGGAACTCACGGCGCATTTCCTCCATGCGCTCTTCTGCCGCTACCATTGCCTCATTGTATTCGGTCTCGGCCAAGGCGTTTGCGCGAAGCAAAGCAAATTCAGAAACTTGCTTAGTTACTTCCGCAAGAACCTCACCTTTGCGCAATTCCATTTCGATCTGAGGCGCGGCATTCATACGAGCCGTAAAACTCTTACCTGGCGCTTCAGAAGTTGCCTGCGCTCTACTCTTGTAAACTGGTATTCTCATGTCGTTGCATTCCCACCAGAGCCGCTATTGCCCATAAACTTATATTGATAAGCTGTTTGAGCAGCGCCACCAATACTCGCAATAAGACTTGCAGTGCCAGAAGAACGAAGCGCAGCAGCCTGTGCGCCGCCCTCCATACGAGAAAGCTGCGCGCTAAGACGCGCATTTTCCTGAGCGTCTGTAATCTGCACATTGGCAATCTTGTTGTTAAACTCGGCAACATCTAACTCATACTGAAACTCACGGGCGTTCTCGCGCAAAACTGCAAGCGGCGAACCCTGAGACATATCAATTCCCGCAAAACCAAAACCAGCGCGCACACCGCCCTGCACATCACGTTCAAATGCAATCTGTGCGCGTTTTGTTTCTGTCAGAAAATTAGCATTTAGGATGCCACGCTGACGCTCAAGTATGCCAATGTCACGCTCAATAATTTGAGCGTTGAACTCACCCGCGCTTCGCGCCGCCGCAGCCGCTCGATCAGCAGATCGCTTTTGCGCAATGCCGCCAACGACCTGTGTGCCGATTGATATTGCAGCCAGTGTTATTGGGTCGGCCATATCGCATACCTCACATAATCAGCGCCTTCTGGGCCGTAGCTCTTCATCAGGCCCTCTTCCTTAAAGCCGACAAAGCGCGCCAGTTTATGCGCCTCCTTAAAATCTACCTTAACAGCAGATTGGACTCGGTGCATCTTTAATTCCTCAAATCCCAATCTTGCCAAGGTCTTCTTTAGGTGACGGGAAACAGCAATGCGGCGGTTCTTAACCACCCTAGTAGGTATTACCCACGCCTCGCCGCAACCTTCCCACAGCGGAAATATTCCAGCAACAGCATAAATTGTTCCATCCTCCATATATGCAAAGCCATGCTTCGGCATTGTATATACATCAATTGCGCGCAACATCATATCCAATGTTCCCACGACAGTGGGTGCGCGGTTTTCAATCGCGTCAAGGAAATGGGAACGTGTCAGGTATTCTACTCTCATTTATCAAACGTATTCATTCTCGGGAAAAGCGCCAACACAGTCATTGGCAATGGTTGGTTCTGGCGCACATAAAGTCGATCATCATCGACATAGCCACCAGGAAACTCAATATCCTTATCACCAGTAAACAACGGGATAGCCGTGTCCATTGCCATCGAGCTATCGCGGAACGGGATGCGATCTATCTCGCCTTCATCATTGCCGATCTCGATACCGACAGTCTCATAGAGGCGGATAGTAAGGCCGTGAATGCGCTTAGGCTTACCCTGACTTGTGCCATCGACCGATCCTGATTCGAGGCGCATTGTTTGCATTGAACTCGAGAAACCATAGCCAACAGCCGCGCTTGTCGCTGCAAAGGTAAGAGCAATGCCACCGCTCGATACTGTAGCATCTGGATGGGTTGCACCATTCGCAAGAACCGAAACGGTTTCACCCTCAAGGTGATACAGCGCAGAGAGGCTCGATACTGCTGACCCGCTATATGCCAAACCGCTATCAACAAAGAATGCAGCGGTCGCATTGCCGCCAAACTCAAATGGCTTCAACACTTCTACATAGCGCTTAGTCACACCGTTGATCGTGCGCTTTACAATCATGTAAAGCTCGTCTTCGCCAGTGTCGGTTGGCAGCGTTGCGATACTCTCAACAACGGCATTGCCGCTAGCAAACGTGCCACCAATGATATGCTTGTGCCACGCAACAACTTCTTCTTCGCGGCGATAGGTCATGCCGACAAGCACACCATCGTCACGAACAGCCCAAATCACACTGTCAGGTTCTTGTTGATACGCGAACTGGGAGAGACCGCCGACAGTAATGTGTTCAGCCAAGATGGTCATGTCTGGTGCTTGATACGCAGATGCGTTCACATCACCAATGTAGCGGAACTCACGCACCTTACGGTTGCCGCGCTGTAAGAACAGCGTCACATCTGCAACCTGCACAGGCTGTGTTGTGGCAGAGCCATAGTTGGAATACTTGCGGATCAACGTAGTTGTCGGAGTGACAGGGCCATCGCTGGTCGCGGTCACAACATACTCACCGCCAGTGGTTCCAACAGTGAGAACGCGCGTTGCCGACAAATACCGAATAGCGTTTACCTGATTGGACGCAATCGTGTAGATCAGCGCATCATCATCAGCCGTGCCGACAGTGAAGTTTAGATAGTCGCCATTCTTGGAAAACCACAACGTCTGCGGGTTGTTGTTGCTATTTGCAAAAACCAAGCGTTGCTCAAAGAACGTCACAACGCTAGGCCGATTGTCTGTGCCGCTTAAAGCGGGGCTTGGCGATCCAGTAATGCTTGCAGTTGCAAACGTCCAGTTTGCAGAACCAGAACGGGTAAGCGTGCGAATGTCGTAGCTTGGATGCACAATATACATCGTGTCAGCAGACTGCGCGTAATTCAGCGCAAAAATATCTGCCGCCGCATATGGCGTTGCTTGCTCGTAAATCTGCTCAGCTTCACCACCTGACGTAAACGCAGTAAAACTTGTTGTGTCGATGTCATTGCCGAACAAGTCAGTCAGCGTGAAAGTGTTAGTCGTTGCATTTGCAATCAAGTAATTGCGGCCATTCAATTCGGTCATGCCGCCTACGCCGCTGACATAGACCTCATCGCCATTAGAGAACCCGTGAGATGCAGATGTAAGCACGCCTGGGTTTGCTTGGGTAATGCCAGTGATCGTCTTTGGCGAGCCATCCAAAACTTGCAAACCATTGCGGTAAACGCGCATCATCTGATCGCCAAACTCAAGGATGTAGGTGTCGCTCGTTTTGAACTGGAACGGGATCAAACGCGTCTTAACGCTGCTATCCTTAACCTCACCAAGAAACTCAGTGCCAGGGCGGCGGGTGACACCACCATGCGGCATGACGACCATGTTGGTCATCTCCGACAAACCCTCGCGGTATTTCTCAATATTAATACGCCCCTCAAGGCGGGGCGAGATTTCACCTGCGGTGAACGAACTTAGCGCTGGTGCAGAGCGGGCCATTAGAACCTCGATTCAATAAAGTCGCTTGCCTCAAGTTTCTGTGGCGCACCCTCAGTGCCATCCACAAAGCGCGCTTCGCGCAGCTTGTCACGATACAGTGCATCCGAAAGCTGCGATACGCTTGTCGAGCCTGTCAGCGCATACGCAATTTCAGATGCCAAGCGCGCTGCAAGAGCCTCAGTTAAAAGAGCATCATATTGCTGCGGGTCTGTTATGCGGGCGATATACTTGATCCGAACCGTGCCTTCATCTGTCAGCAACTTACGTCCTTCGATTACAAATACAGGACCGCCAGTATTGCTCGTCATATTGTCCTGCGGATAGGACAAAGAACCATTTGAGAACTCCAGCACCCGAAGGCAGAATGGATCAGATGGAAGCGCGTATTGATGCGCATAGCCAAACGAAGGCTCCTCAACTTCCTGCGCAAGCTCCGATCTCTTGATCAAACAATTCCATGGGTGAGATCGGAACACAGCATCACGAACACCTTCGTAACGCTGATTGACAAGACGGGCCGCCTTGCTGTTTTCATCAAAAGCAGAAATGTTTGAAGCACCGATGATATTCAGCGCGTAGTTAGCAATATCAACCGTGCTTGCCATCCTAACCTCCTTTGAGAAAAGGGGGCGGCATTACCGCCCCCTTCTTATCTTAGTCTACCACATACATGATGGTAAGTTCGATGGTTCCAGTGCCAGCCGCACCACCCATGGTGGCGGTGACAACCATACCATCTTCATTCGCGTCAACTTCGGAACCCGAGCCGAGCGCCAAAGTTGCGAGAACGTCTACCTTACCAGCGGTAGCAGTAGATGCAGCCGCTTTGTAAGCAGCAGCAGATGCAGATACCGCAGTGCCAGCAGCGTTAGTGTGCGCTGCGTAGCCTACGGAGAGCGTGGTGGAAGCGCCAAGAGCGTCATACGCCAAGGAGCCGCCGATCAAACGTGCGCCGTCTGGCAAAGTGAACATCTCAATGACATCGCCAGATGCCAAAGCAGATGCTTCATATGTGCCATGTGCAATGCGAACACGACCAGCAAATTCATTGGCCTTGTTGTTTACCGAAGGATCGGCAATCGCATTGGTGCGCTGTGCGGAATATACAGTAGCCATTAGTCAGTCTCCTTATTCTGCACAGAGAACTTCAACGACCTTCTTCTCCTCCATGCGGGTCGCCCCGAGAGTCATGGAGTAGTAGATTTGGGTCGCATACGACTTGTCGGCGCGCTCATCAATGCGTGCAGTTGGCTCCTTGCCAATTGCAGCTTTAATGCCGTCCATCGCCCACGCGATAACGCGGCGGTTGGAAGAACCGTCAACACCCAAGCGGTTGGTGACGATGAAGTTGAAGCCAACGAAGCTGTTGATTTCGCCCATCGCCAACGCCTTTACGGTGTTGTAGTCGGAAGAAGTTACGGTTGTGTTGTTCAACAAATCAGAGATTTGCTTAGGCGAGCAAGCAATGTAACGAGGGATCGAAGGATCAACGTCACCGCTGTCCAAGATTTCCTTCGCTTCAATTAGCTTTGCCAAGGTCAAACCACCACCGCCTGCGGCGATCTGGTTGTTCGAGGTGTCAAACGCAGTGGTTGTGGAACCATCTTTGCCTGTCTTGGCGGAACCAAGAGCAGCAGAAATGATTACGTCATCCATTGCGCGACCCATTGCAGCAGCAGCGGCACGGGCATAAGTCGATGTCGGGTCTACCAACAAACGAACCTTGTCCTGATCGTCAACAAGGTCAGCGTATTCGTAGTCAGACAGCGTTACCATGCGGCGGCTGTGAGGGGTGTCGATGAGCGGAGTATCCGCATGACGAGTAGTGCGCAGGACAGCAGCAGCGCTACCGACCTGATCGAAGAAGGCTTTTTCGCCATTCACAGTTTCCACATCCACCGCGTTACGCAGCAGCGAACCCATCTGCTGCGAAAGCATCTGGATGTTCGAGGAAAACTGATTGACGAATGCCGTAGTGATTTGAGTAGACATTAGTCATTCACTCCAACAAAGGTTTCAGGTTGCTGCGCTCGGTTATCCCTTGCGGGGCCGTGCTTACTGCTAAGGGCAGCCACTCCACCTGTCTGACAGGTTTGTCCTGCGGGCCTCGCGGTTATCCGCACATCAAGCATACTCACGAAGCCTCAAGACTTCATCAACATACTTCTGATGTTCAGGGTGCATCTTATCCCAATATGGGCTATCGCGTCTAGTCATCTCAGTAATTCTCTCAGATGCTTCCGCTGGGGTCATAACCATCTCGGATGTATCACCGATCAAATTATCTTCCCCAATAGATTCAGCGATCCTTGCAAACATACGAACAACGTCTGGGTGATCGCCAAGCATACGGCCATCAGCCAACTTAATGTTGTCCAAAAGATCAGCGCTGCCAAGCGTGTCAACGGCTGCCTTATAAGCAAGCTCTAGCTTTTGCTCAAAAGCCTGACCCCACTCTTTGCGCAATTCCTGCTCGCCAGTGTAGCGCGCCTCGTCAGCTTGTTGCTCATATTGCGCCTGCGCCTGAGAAAGCGTTGTCTCCATAAATTCAGCAACAGTAGATGCCTGACGATCATTCAACCCTGCTTGAAACGCAGCATTCTTGAATTGATCCAAACCCTCCTGCCCTAGGATGTTTGCCTCAACATTGATTTCATAATTTGCAGGATCATTCGGCGCGCCAAGCCTTTGATACAATGCGCGCCATTCATCGTCAGTTGCAGACTTGCCTGGCAAGGCAACTTTATCCGCGCCGATCATGCGCTGCGCATGGACGTAACTTTTCGCCAATGCCGCAGGATCAGTAAAGTTACGCAGGCTTGGTTCCTGACGCAAATCTTCTGGCAGACTATCTAGGAAACTTAATGGTGCAGCTTGTGTAGATGTATCTACTGCTTGGGCCTCTGTTGCTGCGGAAGTGTCAGCGACTTCTTGAGACCCAACTTCTTGGGTTGCCTCTTCGCTCATGGTATATCCTTACCTTGGTTTGCCTTCCTCCGAGAGCATCCTAACGATCAAAAGCACAGCGTCACGCTGGCCCTCGCGGAAAGCGGATTGATGGGGATCGTTAGGAACAAATGTAGTCGCCTCAAAGGAAAACCTAGCCTTCAAGTCCGACAATACCTTCTCGCCATCTTCGGTGTTAAACGTCCGCCGATACGCGAGTTTCAAATCTTCTATTTGCTTCATTATTCTCCCTGACTGCCGACCGCCTTAACAAGTGGTGCGACATTTTTAGCCTGCTCTGTAAGCATTTGCTCCTGCTGCATCGCGGCTTGCTCCTGCGCCGCCTGTTGTTGCTGACGGCGAATGCGCGCGACTTCCTCGTCCGAGCGAATAACACGCGCAGGAATACCTGTCGTTTCGACCAAATACTTAACCAGCCGATCCGTATCCAAGTAATCCATCACAGGCGCAATCTCAGCCACCTGCATCATCACCTCAAAACCACGCAGCATAGACTGCAAATCAGTCATCTTCTGTGCTTTCGCAAGCGGAGACACATACTCAATATCAATATCCTGACCCTGAAGCTGCTCAGGGGCAGGAGGGAGGAGGCCGCCCCTGAGCAGCAGTGCAAAGCAACGCGAGATGAGCGGCTGTAAAAGCTCAGCCTGCAAACGCCCAAGCACAGGCCCGAGCAAGCGCATCTTCTCTTCGTTCCTTTGCAACACTTCTGTCGCGGTCATGTTCTGGCCCTGCGACAGCAAAAGCTGATCCACATAGAACGCCTGACGAATGGCATTCCTGCGCTGCTCCTCCATATTCAAACCAAGCGGGTTGTTCGCGCCGATCTGCAACGGCTCCAAACGATCCCGCGTGCCTGCGCGGTAGAAATTCAAAGACCCTGGTGTCGTGCGGATCGGCAACATGAACCCATCGTCAGGAGCCATCAATGGCGGATCAACCTGCTTCTGAGCGGCCTTAATGGTCGTCTCGCTCATCTTGTTGACCATCTTCACATCGGGAAGCGCGGTCATGGCGGGTGAACGACCATAAACCGACACACTATCCTTCACAAAGCGAGGAACCATAAACGGAAACTCGTCAAAGCCACTCTCGCTCAACAAGAACTTCGTGGCCCCATGGTAATACACGGATGCAATGGGCTTGCTTCGCGCCGCACGCGCAGACTTACCACCACGCGGATATACCGCATGAATGATCTCATGCTCCTTATACGGCTCTTTCTCTACGTCCTTCTGAACCTGTGTCGGCAAATTATCCTTGCCAAACTTCTGTTCCATCGCACGCGCGGTCATCTTGAACTTACGATAAACCGTATCAACCTGACCATTCGCGCTTTCAGAAATGCAAATCTCGGCAATGTGACGCGCGCCAAACCTAAAGCCGTCCTCAGCGCCCTCAACGTAAATCGCGCCAGTGCCGAACACTACGAGGTCATAGTAAAGCTCGTGAATCTCTTGCTGAAAGTTAGAACGGTGAAACGCCTGATACATCTGATCGAGCGACAACTCCAACCACTCATTCGCCGCATCATCCTGTTGCAACGCAGGATTGCGAAACCGCATGGAGAACCACGGCGTGCTAGGGCTGGTCAACATCCCGTGCAAGGACGAAGCCAACAACTCAACCGCATGAATGGCAGTGCCGTCAAAAATCAACTCAGTGCGCTTATCGCCCTGAGTGCGCTTCTTCACAATGTCAGCCTTACGCGGCAACATATAATCCGCAAGCTGTTGCCAGTGATTTTCCCAATTAGATCGAGACGACTTCAACTCGCGGTATCTGCGATCCAGTTTGGCGACAAGCGGATTTACCTCAGCCATTACATCATCCCGTAGCTAGACATTAAAGACCGCCGAGCGCGATCTTCTTTCGTTTTCTTCTTAACATTGCCACCTTCCATGCGACCCGCCATGCGCTGATTCAAGCGTTCAAGCGGATCAACAGTAGCAGCGCGCGTCATACGAGCAGGCTGATTAGCCCGCCGACCCATCATGCCCGCTATGTTAAGGAACTGTGGGTTCATCGAATAAGGCCACCACCCATAATCGAACGGCGCTCACGAGTGCCAGCCGTCCCAAGAATACCGCCTGGTGCAGTCGCAATCGTAGAAGCACGACCCTTCTTAGCAGTAGCCTCAGCCGCAGCTACAGCGGGTGATGCTGCAGTTTCTTCCGCGCTCGCAGGAGTTCCCGCAGGCGTGGTGGGCGCTGCTGGCGGAGTAGGGGCTGGAGCCGCTGGTGTCGGCGCTACAGCCGCGGGCATTGTTGGCATTGCAGGAGCCTTTGGCGAAGCCAACTTGGAAATCAAAGCGCCGCCAACTGCGCCAGCGCCTATCTTACCAGCCGTTGTTCCTAGCACCGCAGAAATTATTGGAACAAATGCACCCATGTCATTTACCTCTCAAGCTGCAAACGGATCATAATCCATGACCGCCTGCCGTTGTGGGGGCCGACCACCAGCCCTATCCTCTCTAAGCCCAACCGCTAAATACCGAAACGCATCAGCCGCGTGGCTCGTCCAATCATGCACAGGGTTTGCTCTGAAACTCCTAGTGCGCTCATTATACGCCCTATGATACTGACGCAAAGCCTCAAGTCCATCCTTGCAAGCATCGCGGTCAAACCACAAGCGCGGTATTAACATCTGCGCCGCATGAATACCATCTTCAACTGGCAACTTCGGCACAACACGAAAGTTCAAGCCCAAGTCCCAAGCAACCTCTCGGCGGCTCTTACCTGAACCCAACTCCCTTACCTCTATATCATGCGGAGCGTTGTGTGTCCCGTATAAATACTTTTTGTCCACTAGCACCTTGCAATAGTGCGGCAGACCCTCATTCCGAGCCTCATAAAAGTCAATTACATGAACCGCACGGCCAACAGTCTGCGTAAACCAAATCGCGGTTGAGTCACCAACGCCCAAGTCCCACCAAGTATCGACCCGCACGCTCGGGTCATACGGAACCTTGCTAATCTTGCCATCCGCCTGAGCCGCCTCTAACTCCTTACCATAGATCGCACCAGGAACATTCGCATTCCACGAACACTCAAATTCCTGCATATACTGATCTTCGGACATCGTTTTGCGCGCAGCTTGCAATTCTTCATCATCGAGCAAGCCCGTCTCACTCGCCTTGTAAATCGCGCAAAGCCACTCATCGCTCGCAGCAGCTTCCTCATACAAATCATAGAAGGCGTTGTGTCCTTTCGGTGTGCCGATGAATGCAGCCCAACCCTTGCGATCCGACAGTGCAGGACGAATAACCTCAGGAAACACATTCTCGGGCATTTGCGCAACTTCGTCCATTACGCAGCCGTCAAGATAAATACCACGAAGGCTGTCAGGGTTTTCAGCGCCGAGCAGACTGATACGAGCGCCTGTCGGCAAATCGCACCTCAGTTCTGTCTCGTGGAACTTAACGCCAGGGATCGCACCCGCAAACTGCTTTAGATAGTCCCAAGCCACGTTCTTCGCCTGACGATAGGTGGGAGCCATATACGCATAACGCGGGTTTGGTTTTGGGCATAGAATTGCGTCACGAAGTATGTGAT
>Ga0181591_10001854_pt1 | contig 18314 bp, 9 predicted proteins | sample 071ome_33_FD_133757 | JGI IMG/M metagenome (GOLD analysis project Ga0181591, IMG submission 133757) | Coastal salt marsh microbial communities from the Groves Creek Marsh, Skidaway Island, Georgia - 071412AT metaG (megahit assembly) | ecosystem: Environmental > Aquatic > Marine > Intertidal zone...
AGTTTCTTCCTCGTCTGAAGCATCTGGAGCGTCCGCTTCTTCGTCGCTATCGCTCGCCGCCGCGCCTTGTCCAGTCTGCATGAAACGCAAACGGGGAGCGTTCGGAAGACCCATGGAAAACGAAAACGCATCAATGTCAATCGACTTGATGTCAAACACCTTTTTGTTCTTCTGCAAGTATACAGAACGCAGATAGCACACGACGGCGCGCTGCGATAGGTACTTGAGGTCGGAATCCTTTGACAGCAAGCCTTGCATGGAACTTTGAATACGAGACGACTGCTTCTTCGGGTTGATTTTGATTGGTTTCAGCGGCACCTTCGCTTCCTCGAGCTCCTTCATAAAGTGAGATTCACCAGGCGTGAGCATCAGTAAGCCTTTGCCCGCGGCGGTGTAGCGCGCCGTTCTGCCGACTCTGTGAATGTACGTTGGGACGTCCTCAGGGCAATCTGCTTGCACGACCCAATCTACGGCAGGAAAGTCTAACCCTCTACTAGCGACGTCCGTCGCGAATAATACAATCTCTTTGGCACTGCAAAATTGATAAAAGACGCCCTGTCGGCGAGCCTGTTTCAATCGACCGTGAATGCACTGCAATGGCACGCCCGGTCGCATGCGTTTGAATATCTCATAGACAAACTTAACTTGTTTGCAGCTCGAGAAGAAAACCAAAGTCTTTGCCGTGAGATGCGTTCTAATGAAAGACCAAAGCACCTCAATCTTCTTCTCCAACGCGCACGTGGTCACCATTTGCTGAAGTTTAGGCGGCGTTGAGTGCACGCTCTCCGCGTGTACGCTGAGATACTCTGGATCCTTCAACCCGAGCCGCGCCAAGTCCTTGACGCTCTTGGTTTGTGTCGCGCTAAATAAAAGAGTCTGGCGTTCTTTTGGCAAGTTGGCCAAGATGGCGTTGAGCGTCTTGCTGAAACCCAAATCTAACATTCTGTCTGCCTCGTCGAGGACCAGCACTTGCAGCGAAACACAATCAAAGAGCGGCGTCTCGTCCATGTGCTGAAGCAATCGCCCGGGTGTACACACCAGAATGTTCATTTTATTCACCCTGTTTGCCTCCTCCTGCACATCCTTACCTCCAATCAACAGACCGGCCGACATTGTGTGTCTCGCGCCTACCTTTGTCAGGCACTGAAAAATCTGAATAGCTAGCTCCCGAGTCGGCGATATGATGAGCGCCCCAACTCCGTCTTGTCTCCCCCACTTCTTCCTCCACAAAGCCTCAATTAACGGAATAACGTACGCCAACGTCTTACCCGACCCCGTCTTCGCCGCACCGAGCACATCTCTCCCGCACAGCGCGTGCGGCAACGTCGCTCGCTGAATAGCCGTCATCTCCTTGAACCGACACTCTCGAAGCGCCCCTTTCGTCGCCTGCGATATCGGCAGGTGCGCAAACTTCCGTTGTCCAACCAGAGACATCCCAGATTCCTTATCGGAGCTCTTTCTCGGCGCCACCGCGAGCGGGTTCTCCCCGACCGTCGGTTTCGTCTCTTCGATGATCCCCTCGAGCTCTTTTATCTCAGCGTCGGCGCGCGCGCTCGCTGAGAGCCGCTTCGTCGTCTTGGCGATCGCCTTGGATGAAGGTTTTTTCCCCATCTTCCTCGGTGCGATCGGCGAGCTTCGTGGTTCGGGCGTTGAGGCCGCGTCTGAGGCTGCGGTCGAACGGAACGGCCGCCGCCGCCAGCGCTCGCTGAAAAAGCGCTTCGATTTTGGTGCCAAAGTCTTCTTCTTTGAAGCTCGACATTCTGTCAGTGGGTAAAAGCGACGGGACGACTAGTGCGATGGGCACGAAAGCTTGGGTGGGTGTAAATTGAATGTGTAATGTATAAATACTAACTCGCGCGCGATGGGCTAGCTGGCTAGGATGAAGATGCGACGTGCGGCTCGTCAATTTGTAATCTCTCCGGAAGTCTGTGCGCCGAGTTTGGAAGCGCCACCATGGCGTCCGCTTTGACGGTGATTTCGTGGAGGGAGCGGCGATAGCGATAACGGATACGAAGGAATTTATCCTCACCCGGGCTGGGATCGCAGAAACCCAGGAGGTCCGACATTGGAACATTCTCGTACATGTCCAGCGTGTCGTTTTCTATCATAAACGCCACCGCCTTGGTGACGTCGATAAAGGGAGGTGGTAAGACGTTCGTCGCCCCGGATGCGTCGCGCTCCTCTTTTGGCGGGTATTCGTCAAAATTTGGAATGATGGGAACGCCCTTAACCTTGTTCGGTCGAGGGTCGAAGCTTCCGTACACCGCTGCCTCGATGACGAGGCCGCCTCGCTCGCGGGCAATTTTCGTCTTCTTGTCCACCGACTCCTCGATGACTCGCACCGCATCGCGAGCAGCCTTCATCGATGCGACTATGCTTTGCTTGCTCTTCTCGCGGCTCGCGATTTGCCGCTTGCGGACGTACCGACGAACCATTGGACGCACCAAAAAGTACCTCAACAACGTAATCGCAAGCGGCGGCAACGTGAACGCGACTAGCGACTTGCGCCAGCTTACCATTGGTGTCAAAAGAATCGGAATCACGAATCTTTGACCCTGTCTATTCATTCTAAACTTCAACGTCAGACCTCTGAGGCTGACGACAATGCTGCATCCGAGAGAAGTGTCTTCGTCGACTTTATTCGTCGTGCCAGCCTCCAACTCAGCTCCGGTGGTTCCCAGTTTCCAACCGAGTCTGTACACCCGAGATTCGTCCATTTGACGAACATAATGTCCAGACAACCCACTCGCCGCGAGACCAACCGTGAGATCGAATTTCACGGCGTTTTTACCAAACGCGTGCGACGCTCCCGTGGACATCGACCCGACTGGGCCGACATTCCACGTCAAATGGCCTCGAGTCTGCGCGAAAAGCTGGCGTTGCGCGATGAGTTGCAAGCCGAGACCTTGTTGCGCGACGTAATTCCAGCTCAGCGCCCCCGTCGTGTGCGTCGTCAGCTGTCTCGTCATCGTCGCCGTGCACGCGCTCGTCTGCCCAGTCTGAGCGCTCAAATCGAGCGTCGTGAGCGGTGAAAACGTTCGTCTCCATCCCAAGATGAAGTTACCAGCCCCTCTCCCCCCGCGCATCGTTCCTTGCGTCACAGCATACGCCGCATCTTCATCACTTATCGGAATCTCCATAGAATTGGACAGTGACGCGCTCGTCAAATCCAAACCGGGATTATTCGTAAACTGCCGTCTTCTCTCTGCGATTCTCTCCTCCACCAAGTGCGCCGCGCTAAACCCAAAAATATACGTTCCGTGAAAGTTCAACTTTGCCTCGGCCGCGTCTCGCGCCTCCTTCGCCCTCGCCCGCTCGAACTCCACCCGCAGTTCCTCCAACGTTTTGCCTCTCGTCGCCAACTCTCTACCCGCGCGCACGCCCTCCATCCCGTAGGCGTCGTACGCGTTCCTCCTCGCATCATCGCTCAGAATCTCGTAGGCCTCGGAAAGCGCCGCGAACGCTCTCTGCGCCGCGTCTCGTCGCGCTTCTTGATCGTCGCCGTCGTCGTCGGCATCACCCGTTTGTCGTCGCCGTTGTTTATCTGGATGCAACGACGCTGCGAGCGTTCTGTACGCGCGCTTTATATCCTCCTTGGACGCATCGCGGGGTAGACGCAACGCGGCGTAGAGATCGCGCGATCCTTCCGCGTCGCCGCCGTCGCCGTCGTCGCCGCGGTCCGACATGTTCGTCGACGAGCGCCGCTCTGGCGTCGTTGTTCAAACGAACTGAAGCAAGAAAAAATCAAATCAAAAAATCTGCTTCAAACGACGACGCGCGACGACGCTCCGGTGACTCGCGATGGCGCCGAAGAAGAGACCGACAGCGTCCGGTGCGAAAACCGCATCGACGCACGGCGGCGCGACGGCGTCTTTTACCGGTTTGCGCGTGGGCGTGACGGTGGTGATCGACGCCGGCGGCGGAACGCTCAAAGTTGGCATCGCCGAGGACGGCGTCGGTTCGACGCGCGTGCTGGCGAACGCCGGGGCGAAGACAAAGGGCGGTGGACACGGAGCGGCGGCGACGCTGTTCGGCGCGGAAATTGATGAAGCGCGAGACGTGAACGGGATGACGATGCGAAGACCGGTGGATCGCGGATACGTGGTGAACTGGGAGCTCGAGCGAGAGGTGTTGGCGCACGCGTTTCGACACGCGCTGGGCGTCGATCCTAGCGGATGCGATTTAGTCGTCACCGAACCGCCGTTCGCGCTGCCGAGCGTGATGGAGAAACTGGACGAGACGGTTTTCGAGTATTTCAAGTTTAGACGAGTTTGCGTGGCGACGCCGGCGGCGTTGGTGAAGCGATACGCGGATTTCGTGGATGAAAAGAAACGAGGGGCGAAGGATTTGTCCGTGTTAAGCCGAAGCGGGATTGTGTTGGATTGTGGGTTTTCGTTCGCGCACGCGACGACGATTCTCGATGGTAAACAAGTCGTCAAGGGGATTCGTAGGCTAAACTTGGGCGGGAAGACGCTCACCAACTATTTGAAGGAACTGGTTTCGTTTAGACAGTGGAACATGATGGATGAGAGCGTGGTGATCGAGGATGTGAAGGAAAAAGCGTGTTACGTCGCGGACGACGCGCTCGTAGAGTTGGAAAAGTGCAAGGAGCGCCGCGGCGGCGTGGTGAGGAGAGAGTACGTCTTGCCAGACGGGATTCACGTGCTCAGAGGATACGTGCGCGAGGAAGAAGCGGAGAAAAAGGAAAACGACGACTCAGATGAGGATGACGACGACGAGGATGACGATGACTTTGGTGCGCGTGGACCGAAAAAGCGTAAGAAGAAGGTGCCGATTCCGAAGAAGCCAAAGGTCGTCAAGGCGGACGAGCCGGACCATCAAGTTTTGACCTTGGTCAACGAGCGCTTCATGGTGCCGGAAACTTTGTTCAACCCGAGCGATATCGGGGCGCAGCAGTGCGGCGTGTGCGAGTTGGTCGCGCAGGCGGTAGATAACGAAGACATGGAAGAGGCACATCAAGCGCTTTGTCTGCTTGACGTCATCGTCACGGGAGGTTGCACAAAATTCGCCAACTTTATGGAGCGTTTCGAGCGAGACTTACGACCGTTGCTTTCGGAAACGTTTGGCTTGCGCGTTCGGCGAGTGAGCGATCCCATCAAGGCTGCTTTGTTGGGTGGTATGCACCTCGCGAGTGATCGTGAGTTTTTCGAATCGAATTCAATCACCAGAGAGGAGTACGCGGCAAAAAAGGCGGACATACGCGAAGCCTACCAAAACTTTGAGTATCAGTCAACCATCACGGGACGCTTGATTGAATACGCCGCAGAACCGCAAACAGTCGACGACAAGGCTTTAGAAAAGCAGTGCGCTGCGTTGACGCCGACTTTAGAGAGATTGGTGATACCGGCGGCGCAGTAATAGTAGTTTGAACAAGTCAGTTATAATAATAATTACATCTAGATTTAGGTTTCGTGGAATCAACCGTGCAAGCCGACAGTTTCCTTTCGATGTCCACCCACGAGGCAACACGCGAGGCCGCAGCATCCACTCTCGGCAGACCACTGCTGAGAGTGCGTGCAATCATCACGCCAGAGCTCGCTATAAACCCTCTGTTGTTCTTCCTTTCTAATGCCGACGATGTCCATCCACGCCTTGTCGTGCTTGAACTCATTCGCGAATTGGAAGAGATATGGCACCGTGACGGGGACGAAAATCTTGCCTCGGAGCTCGTCCCGCACCTGCCGCTCCATCGGGATGTACAGATCGGAATAGAATCGTCCTCGGACAGTCTTTGACTTCCAACTCGGTTTGATGGCTTTCTCTTCCTCCTCTGCGCGCTTCTGTGCGCGTTCGGCATCTTCTGCAATCTTCACCAAGGGATCCACACTCGTGCTATTCTTTGACACTTCTTCTTCAAAATCGTCGTGCGAGTGCTTCTTGTGCGAGTGCTTCTTGGATTTGCCCTCTGCCGCGACGTCAGACTTGACGCGACCCATCAGTTGGTCAATGAGCGTCGCGCCATCGACGTCCTCAGAGTCTTCATCTTCAGATGATTCACTCAGCTCATGCGCTTCGTCGTCCTCGCCTTGGGCATTGTCATTTTGCTGGATGTTCAACAAGACGTCTTCGACGCTCATGACACCGTCCGGCTCCGAGGAACCGAGCGAAGAGTATCTGACCTTTTCACCGGGGCTAATAGCGGTGAGTTTGACGTCTTCAACCTTTGCTTCTTCTTTGTTGTCCTCGTCTACATCAGACAACAATTTGCGCGACTTTACTAAACTGCGCTTGACGGGAATGCTGTAGCGGCGAAGCCACTTGTAAGGCAGCGGTGGGATTTTCCCATCCATCGACATTTCATGCAGGCGTTTCACGTGCGGTTCAAAGAATGAAACCAAAGTCTGCGTCGCTTCTCTATCCTCAGTCTCCTTGGTCAACTGCAACTGCAAGTCAAACGCGATGGACCCAGGATGCTTGTCGACTTCAGAGCCCAAGGTGGCGGTGTCGTACGGCAACTTGCTTTCAGGCAAACCCAGGTACTTTTCAACCGCGCGAGCAACGCCCACAGGGTTTTCGTCAATGTCGTCGGCGTAAAGGACGAGCATGTCTGGGAACTCGCGTTGCCAGATTTCGAGATACTCAGCGTACATGCTCCATCCCAAAATCGAGTGGTAGTCGAGGCACTCCCGCGCGAGGGTTTCAGAATGCGAAGCCACTGACTCCCCCATGCACTTTTCCAAATATTCCTTCGTCTTCATAGCGGTATCGGCCCAGGTGTAGTCGTTATCCTTGAGTGCACATGCGCTCAGTCCAGCGGCATCCACCGGTGTACCCGTCGGATGATTCTCCTGCACGTATCGCGCCATCGCGCGCCCAACAGGGTCTCGCAAAACGACAATCGGACGTAAATGCGGCATCAGCTTTTTCATCGTTGACGCGCAGCACGCGCAGTTGAAATACGTATCGCTCCAATCTCCAGTCACCACGTCTCCGAGCTCGCGCTGAAACGTCTCACCACTCTTCTTCGACTTCATCGTCTCCGTCGGATCGTACGGGCTCCAACTATCTCCGTGCCCGGCCCGAATCGCCGAAAAGTACGTCTTCAACAATAGCTCTGGCGGATTGCACATCTGCACCCCTTGCGTCGCCCCGTACACCGGATTGAAAAAATGCAGCCCCTTTTGCCCGACGGTGAGCATGTCGTGTTGCGTCATGAGCGCCCTCAACTTGTCAACCCCACCGATGTGACTCCCGAGCACCGCGAACGAGGGCAAACACGACTCGGTCCCAGTTAATTCCGGATTCTTCACGCACGTCATCGGCCCGACGCTCGACGGTGCGGCCGCGCGCAACGACCTACTGCGGTGCTCAAACTTGAACAGCGGGTGGTCGATGAAGAACGACCCGCACCACAGCACGAGCGCGCACGCCAAGAGCGCCACCACCCCGGGAACGAGGTGTTCCGCGTCTTTTCTCGCCCGCGTCGTCCACCGCTCGAGGTTTTCCACCGCGACGCGCGCGGTTTCCTTCGCCGTCGCGGTCGTCGTGGATGTCGTTTCAGCAACACTCTCTCGCCGATCGGTCGCGCTCGTCGTCGTCGCCATTTCTTTCTCCCGCGCTGCCGCATTTCGCGCCTCCTCGACGACGCGCGCCATTCGAGGGACGAGCGTCGCGCGCTCTTCATCCGTCGCGCGTTGCGCGCGCATGCGTTCGGCCGCGCGCGCCGCGCGAGACCACATGATGGTGTTGCGTCAACGTCTGCGGTTTTAGTGTTGAATTTTGAGTCTTGAAGGCAAAATGCTAAAATAATGGGGTCAAATTACATAATGTATGTACATGTACATGGGCGCGCCGCTCGCCCGTCTGGATCGACGCCGCGCGGCGCGCTCACGACGCTCACGACGACTCGGCGAGCGTCTGGAGAAGCCTCGGAAGTAAAGGCAACGCAACGGCGAGGCACTGCTTGGCGGCGGACGGGGCACCGGGGAGATTGAGGATGAATGCGCCCGAGTCAGCGACCCCGGCGAGCGCTCGGGAGAGCGCGGCGCGAGGCTCGACGATGGATGTCGCGGCGCGAATCGCCTCGGGGAGACCTGGGATGTGGCGGGAGATGACCCGGGATGTGGCTTCGGGGGTGATGTCTCGCGGGGCGCATCCGGTGCCGCCAGTGGTGAGGACGAGGTCGCATTTGGAGGACAAGTCGCGAAGCGCCGCTTCGACGGCGGCTTCGTCGTCTGGTACCAGAGCGGTGTGCACGTTAGTGATGGTGAACGCCCCCGATGCGCTCGCGTACTCTGTGATCGCTCGCACGACTGTCGGCCCGCTCTCATCGGCGTACACGCCCGCAAAGGCGCGGTCTGAGGTGGTCAACACGCCGACTCGAACGCCACCGGCGGCGCTCGCCGCGACGCGCTCGCAACTCTGACCGCCACCGTCGACCCCGCCGCCGATCAACGCGTCGGCAGGAGTGCAGCACACTTCTGATAACTCACCAGAAACGATCGGCGCCATCCCGCTCGCCGCCCCACCGTTCGATGATTTTGCCTTGTCCATGTCTAACCCGTCGTGCTTGGCGTGCAAGTGCTGATTCGCGTTAAACGCCGCCATCTGTTCCTCCGTCGCCTTAGCCTGGTGCTTCTTTTTCCACTCTGAGTACGGCTCGCCGTACACGTACTCCGTCGCCTCGTCGTACGTCATCGGAAACCCAACCTTTTGCGCTCCCAAGAGGGTCCACTTGGCGCAACAGTTTCGACAAAAACCAGAGAGATTCATCAAGTCTATGTTTTGCACGTCGGTTCTCGAGCGTAAATGCGCGAGCAAGGCGCGAAACGCGTAGGCTTCGATCTGCGTTTGTAGAGACGTCATCACCGCGAGAGGATGGAAAGCTCTCTCGCGCGTGGCGTCTATCTCGCGTCGTAAAGTGAAGGTGGCTCGGGCGAAAAGTGTCTACACTTTATTACCGGTACATTACAGAGTACTTGAACGTATCAACAGAAGCACGCCAAGAGCGCGGGGAGCACGAATAAGGCGTGCACAAAGCTCATCGTGAGCGTAAAGGCTATAAAACTGGCGAATGTGGTGAAGAAGACGACCGTCGCGCCGAGGAGGAAGAGACTGGCAATGACCGAGGAGAGCCAACCAGCAGCGACGGCGCCGCCGACGGTGTGCATCGCGGCTTGGACTCGCTCCTCCTTTGATAGCGACTCGTTTCGAGTCGCGACGTAGGCGACAGCGACGTGCGCGATGTAATCTATGCTTAGTCCGACGATTAGACAAACGCAAACGGATTCGATGAGCCCGAGAGGGACGTTCCGTAGTATCATGAATGCGATGAAATCACACGTCACCGAGGCGATGCAAATCGTCGCAAGCATCGACACGACGAAGTCTCTCGTGCAAGCGAAGAGCACGACGAAAGCCAAGACTAGGGAGTATGCAACGGTAAAAAGTGCAGCTTGTCTGAGCTCTGTCACCGTGTCAGCCAATACCCAGCCATCGCTACTCATGAATGAAGAGCGAGTCTCGATTGGACCATCATCGAGGCGTAGCGAAAAAAATTGATACCAGTAAGAGTGCGATTGTCTAAGCGTTCTTAGATCAGTGCGTTGGGTGCGAGCCACGAAAGACACGCCACTAAAGGCGACGCACAACGGGTCCCCGTCGCGATACTTTTCGCAATCTTCCTTCGATTTCAGGAATCTGAGCAAGCCGTACGAGTTAGCGTTCGTTGCAAATTGAGTAACGACTTCTTGAAACTCATCGCGCGGTAACGGCAGCCCAGTGGGATGCGCGCTATCGAGCCCGCCATGTTTCAACCATTCGTCGACGTCAGAGATCCAGCAGTTCACCGCGTTTCTAGAGAGCACGTTTGGTTTCATTTCTTCAGACTTTAGGCGGTCGCATAAATTGAGTAACCATCTTTGCGATGCCACTCTGGAAAACCAAAAATCGGCTTCGGTCGGTTGATCCAACCAAACTGGCGCGCCTTGATATTTCAACGTCTTATCAGCGATTGCCGACTTTGCAGATCGCTCGTCGTCGACGCCAAATGTAAATTGAATTATGACTGATTCCTCGTATTGAGTGATGTTGAAATCACGCGACGTTGCCGTGTAGGCGTGTATCGGAGAATTCGACGGCCAGAGAGATAATGGCGCGTTTCCCGAATCGCTAGTGATTCTTAACGCAACATATATGGATGCCGCGAAGAAGCACGCGGCAATGGCGACGAGAGTGCGCTTCCATCGCATCATCCAGAAGAACCCCGCATTTGCGCGCGCGTAAAATGAGGCAAAAGGCGGCCGTGGCGGTTCCGCGCGCGTACTAGCGCCTTGAATCAATGGAAGCGTATCTAAATGATGATCCAGCGCGAGACACTCGGACGGGACGGAAAATACTCGGCGATGAATGACTCGCTCGAGCACTAAGAACTCTCCCAAGTCCACTGTCGCCCTGCGACCCACGTGAGAGCGCGAATAACACGACGAAACAGTTCGTGGAATCTCCGCGGGTGCGATTTGGCTCCTCGACATAGACAGGTGCTTCCATCTCTCCAACAGTACCAGTAACGAAGGTATGACGACGCTCGTGACGACCAAGAGAACTATCACTTGCGTAGCCATGTACACTCCAAACAGGCGTACCGGAGGTATTTTTGATGGAATGTTTGAAGCGAACGCGGCGGCAGTCGTGCACGAAGTCACACCGATCGACAAGATGGAGTGTTTGAGCGTCCAGTCCATGCGGCTTTCAATACACTGTCGGGTCGTCATGTTTTCTGTCTGCTCGACGTATTTTTGGGACATGTGCCAGTGAGAATTGATGACGAATATGTCGTCCGCCGCCAGGCCAATGCTCAGAAACACGCCGCTCACGTGAATGATACCGAACCACTGCCTGGCGTACACGCCAAAGTATATCGCGTGCGTCAACACAGTCGTTCCGACGATACACAGAGATCCACCTACGATTGCCAACACTATCGAGCGCGTGATGAGCAGAATAAGCGCCAAGGTTGCGGCGAGAGATCCAATAGCGAACATCATATCCGTTTCGAGTTGATCGGAAAGCAGCGAGTCGTAAGCTTTGTGGTGCCTCCACGTGGCGGATACACCCAACATGCGCGCAGATATGTCATCGTTAAAGTCTTTGATGATGCTAGCACCAATGTTCTTGACCCAAGTCGTTCCCGCGGCGCCATTGCGTTTGAGACGAAAGACGAGACGAATCCTTTGATAGCCAGACTCGGTTCCCGGAAGCATACCGTTACTTATCAACATTCCAAACGGTGCAGCCATAGCCTCGATGACGTCCCACCTCGACGCCCAGGTGATGAGCACGGAAGCGCCCGAGACGGTGTGCAACACGCTGTCGATATCAATGTCGCACGAGCGACTGTCACCCTCCAGGCTCGTGGGAACGCTCGCGACGCGCAACACTTCCTCGACAGAAGGCTCCACGTTGGACATAAAGTCACATATATCAATTTTAAACTCACCAATCATACATCTCGGAGACTCATCTTCACACGGCGCCGAGTGACACGCGTCAACCTCATCGCACAATGCCGAATGCGCCTCGTACATCGATTGACGCGTAATCGGCGCGTACGCGCATCTCGCCCGTATGAAATTCATCCTCGCGGCAACCTCGTCGTACCCACTCGCGACGCCAAGTCTCACGAACGATTCATAAACATCTAAAACACCCATCGTGGCGTACACGTTTGAAACGTCAAAAATGCTAAACGTCTTCACGCAATCGTCAGATCCGTCTCGTTCGCACACGTCCTCGAATTGAAAGCTATTGCTAATCTCTCGATTCAACACGCACGCCTGCGTCAACGCCCGCTCTAGAGACACCACCGAGGCACTTTCACCCTCATATACCGCTTTAGCTTGAGATACGACGACGTGAAACTCATCCTCGCCCGTCCCACCGTCAACGCCAGCCTTGCTCGACATCCCGAGCAATATCCGATCGAAAGACGAACGCAACCGTCTCGATGGCGCCGGACCGACGAACGGCGACGGAGGCGGCACAGACGGAGGCGGGATCCCCATCGGCGGTACTGCTCCATTCGACGACACCGGCGGTGGCATCAGCGACGTCTCGTTAACCGACCCATCGACCGCCAAGACGCGTCTTCTCCTTTGCCTCGCCGTCGACGACGACATCGGAGCCGATTCGCTTCCCAACGTCGCCAACGCCGCCGCGATCGCGCGCGTCGTCCTCGGCGTCCCTCGCGCGCGGTACGATTCCAATTCCGTCTGTAAAACCAACGCCTCCGGCATCCCCCACACCGCCAGCGCGGCGCACGCGACGGCACCGGCGACGCACGAGAGGCAGAGGATCGGCGCTCTGCAAACGCATCGGGACAAGACTCGCACAGCCACGTCCGAGAGCCGCGTCCGCGTCGCGCGCGGCGATCGTCGGTGCCCGCGAGCGGGCATGCGCGCGAGTCGTCCAAGTCAAACGCAACGGTAAATCCCACGGCGAGCGTCGTCGCCGCGGGAGTCGACCGCGCGGCGCGAGCGTCGTGTTGTGAAGGAGCACGTGCCTCGATTGTTTCGGAATGTGAAAAGACGTTTGTGTACGGAATGTTTAACCTTACGGTACTTACTGTTTAACCATACCGTTACCGTTACCATGAAAACTAAGTGTGACTAAGCGCGCAATTTGGCGACAAAGGCGCTCGCCTGGGACTTGAGTTCCGGAATCACGGGATCCGACCCTATGTACGCGTCAAACAACGCGTCGGCGAGCCTCGGATCGTCGATCGTTAACACGGGTTTCCCGCGAATGGACGTCGTGAGCGATCCCGACGGGCAAGCGCGGAAGTCTAGCGAGACGCCGCGTTCAAAAGTCAACCCGGCGAAAATCCCCTCAAACTCTGCCAGAGACGCCGAATTTGGGGGGAGTTTCGGACGAATTCGTTCCGCAAGCGCGCTCGAGATTTGTGCCCCGCCGACTTTCCGGGCAAAGACGAGCCGAACGCTTCGCTCGCACGCGCGCGAGCGCTCCAAACCGTCAACCGTCGAGACGTCCTCCTCCATCGCCCGCTTTAAAGCGTCGACGTCAAAGTAAATCCCGCACGCGTACACCTTGACCCCGATCGCGGTTATTCTCTTGACGCGCACGCCGAGCCCGGCGAGCTCGAGTCCGTGCATCGCCGACGGGAGTTTGAGTTTCGTCGTCGGTTCCTCCGTCAGCGTGGTCTCCAACGCCCGTCTCGCGCGCCGCGCGCCCTCCTCGTCACCATCATCTTCGTCACCCACCGCCGGTGTCATCCCAGCCCCGCTCGCGTTCGCTAGAAACCCTCCGCCGCCCATTCTTCGCGGTCGTCGTCGCCGACCCGCGTTCATCGGGGCCTCGTCAGCGCCTCCCTTCAGCTTTGGCAACGGCATCGTCGGCACCCACCGGTGCGTCGTCCACCCGCGCGCATCCTTCGAGCATCCACCCATGACGTCCGAGGGTGTAAACGACCGTAAAGACGTAACCGTTCCCACTCCTCGCGGGGCGTCGCCGCGTCCGTCGCGCTGTCGCGTCGCCCGCCCCGGGTGCGCGCAGTCCGATTTCGGGCGGGAGTTTCGAAACGCGTAAAAAGTAACACAACTATCCCATGTGTCCGATTCTGAAATCAAATTCCTACCCTTACAATCACCAGAGTACGTGATAGTACATTCGAACACGCTCGATCACGATAGCCCTGTGGATACGTTGACGGTTCAAGAACCATGAAAGTTGACGTTTTTCAAAACCGGGCATTCCAAGAGTCGGACGACCGGCGGTCTCTCGGATGAACTCGCGCGCGCTGACGGTTCTCTCGCCCGAAGCGATGGGACGATCCGCCTTTCCGCGACGCGTAACACGCACGCACACGCAAAGACCGAGCAAACATGGGACACAACGACGTGTGGGCCTCTCACCCGGCCAACTACGGCAAGGGCTCCCGCCGATGGTGCGTGTCGACGACGCGACGCGACGCGAGATTGGAAGGAGGGATCGACGACGAGCAGGTTCGCGTGCGGCGGATCGACGAGCGAGGGGTTTGACGTCGGTGTGGACGCGGTGAAGCGATGACGACGACGGATGAGACGCGGAGACGGCGGAGAGATTATTTTTCAAAGTCTTCGCGAGCGTCGTTGGGGTGGTTCGGCGTGGACGGGCGGTGTGGCGACGACGCGAGGGGCGAGACGTGGATGCGTGGACTAGGGCTTTGGCTTGGGTTTTGTCTCGAGTCGAATGTTTCCGCTTCGCGTCGCGCGGACGTTCCGCCGTCGCGCCCGTGGATCGCGGATGCGGCGAGCGAGGATGTGTGAACGGCGCGGGCGGCGCGGGCGGCCGTGATCACGGGCGAGAGTTGACGCGACGATGTGGTTTATTCGAGGAGCGCGCGAGGACTGACGTTTTGTTTTTCTTTTCGACTGCGCAGCCGCGTGTGCGAAAACCAGTGGGCGATTATCCGCAAGTACAACTTGAACATCTGCCGTCAGTGCTTCCGCGAATACGCCAAGGACATTGGTTTCGTCAAGTACAACTAAATGTACGTTTGCGTACGGCGTCGGGACTAGACGCGTACCGATGGGGAAATCGATTTAGCAGGTTTATTAGCAGGTTGTAGGCGTTCCAGGGGCGCGGGCGCGGTTGTAGCGTGAATGAAATACGACCATATGACTATTCAAATTCTCTCGTCTACTTAAAACCAATCTTCTTACCCGATCGCGTGTGCCGCGGGGAGGGATCTCGCATGAGCTTTCGCTCGTCTTGCATAGAGGTGGCGAGGCGTTTGATGGCGTTCATTCGGGAGAGCTTGGCGGGCGTAGGCACGAGATCCGCGGCTTTGACTTCGTCAACCGCCGGTTCTTCGACTGTCTCCTCCTCTTCGCTCACATCTTCATCTTCATCCTCGTCCTCGTCCTCGTCCCCGTCGCTCTCCTCATCCTCCTCGTCGCTCTCCTCATCCTCTTCAACCTCCATCGCGTCGTCGGCCACATCCTCGGGTTCGTCTTCGGAGGATGGCGTCTCCTCAGCTACGGTTGCGTCTTCGGCAGCCAACGCCGCGTTTTCGGCAGCCTGACCCTCTAATCGCCAAAATCCATGATCTGCGATGCGCTCGTATGACTTTCGCAACTGTTCGACGCTCTCTTCATCATCAGCGATGTTTCCGTTGCGCGACAAGAGCGTGTCCACCATAAATGTGCCTTGATAAATGCGTTGAAGACGCGATTGATGACGCATCGTGTACGCGCGACAAGCCTCGATGATTTGCGTAATGCCTGGGAGTTTGCTGAGCTCATCCATGCCGTGCGTACGGAACACGGCGGCGAGCACGTGTTGGGCGATGTGGCACGTTCTGCTATTCGTGTTCCATTCCCGAACGCACTGCAGCACCTTCGTGAGTTTTTCCTTTTTCAGCGGCCCAACGCACTCTCGGAGACGAGCGTCGCCGTTCGCGTGGTCTTCATTCATCAACTTAGTGAGCACGCGGAGAAGTGCTCCCGGACGCTGAAGACTGAGAGCTAAATCGATCGCCTTTGTCACCTCGCCCGCTCGCTCGGCGTTAAAAAACGCCTGCTCTTGCTCCACCATCAGCGCGTGCTCTTGAGCCGCTTCAGCCGTCGTCGTCGTCGTGGAATCTCGCCAGAGAGACATCGACGCGTCCGTACCACCTGTCGCGATCCAATCGCCGTCGCCTCCCACGGCCAAGGCCCACGCCTTGTCGTCGTGCGCGTCGACCGACGTCGCGCACGATCCCGAGTTTACATTCCACACGTTGAGCAAACCGTCACCCGCTGTCGTGGCCAATTGCGTACCTCGAGAGAGGAAGCGAATGCTGAGCACGGCAGCGGTGTGACCCTCGAGAGTGCGCAGACACGCGCCGTTCGTGTCGCTGTTCATTCGATCGTCCACGCTCCAAATTCTAACCGTCTTGTCCCCACCCGCTGTCGCCAAAACTCTATCCGTGGGAGAAAACGCGCACGCCCAGACACCGCGACGATGACCGCGAAGGGTGACGACCGGTACTAAATCGGGCATTTTCCACACCTTTGCCGTTTTATCCGCCGAACAGGTGGCGACCAATCGCAAGTGCGGCGCAACGGCGACGCCGTTGAGAGATTTGTCGTGCGCGACTGTCGCCGCCGTCGCCGTCAGCTCTCCGTCGGCTTCTCGTCGAGCGGCATCGACGTCCCAGACGCGAAGCACGCGATCGGCGCCACCTGAAATGACAAACGGCGCACCTTTCGCCGACTGCGGCGGGAACGCCACCGCGGCGACCGCACCGACGTGCCCTTCCCCGACGGCGACGCATGTGCGCGTCGCCGCGTCCCACAGCCGAACCGTGTGATCCTTCGCCCCCGTGACGATGAGCGGGGTTCCATCCGTCGCCATGACCGAATCGACGCACAGCACAACGGCACTGTGGCCAGCGAGGGAGCCGACGCACGACATTGTCGTCGGATCAAAGATGCGAACGGTCGGCGAGTTGGTCACGACGGCCATCTCCTTGGGCGCCAATGACATGGACGCGAGCGACACCTCTGCTCCGTCGTCGTCCTCGTCGACATCCACCAAGGCGGCGGTGGCGGCTGTTTTGGAACTTGGAACGAAGGATAAGCCGATGACCTCGTCCGTGTTGGCGACAATCTCTCTCTCAATCTCGAGCGCCGTCGTCTCGGCGTCGACTTTGTATGTGAGCAATCGAGCATCTCCACTCACGGCCATCAAACGGTCACCGCCGTGCGTGAGCGCGCACGACGTGAACGCTCCAGCGGCAGCTTCAAAATCATCTTCTTCGTCCTCGCCCCCTTTCGTGAGCGATTTTCCGGCGACGAGCGGGGCGGATTCGACGGAATGCTTGGCAGATCCCTCGCGCCAGACGCGAACGCGTCCACCGTCGCCGACGACGGCGAAAATCACCCCCTTGCCACCCACCGGTGGTTTCACCTTGCCCAACCTCACGATTTCCGACTGTGCGCTCAGTATGACGCAGTCTTCGATGGATTCGTGCACCGCCGTCGTCGACCGGGGCTTGAGCGTGTCTAAATCAAACGTCTTGACGACGCGATCTCGCCCCGCCGTGAGCAGCGTGTTCGAGTCGACGTCGATTCTAATCGCCGTAACCGCGCTCACGTGCGCATCCTCGATAAACTTGACGCATCCACTGTTGTCATTCTTGCTCTTAGTCTTTCCCGCGGAGGCGTTCGCGTTGAGAGACCACACGGCGACCGAACCGTCATCCGCCGCCGTGTACGCGCGCGCGACGCTCGGACTCGGATGAAACGCCGTCGCCGTCACCGCCCCGCCGTGCTTGCCACGAAACGCGTGCGTGCAATACCCGCGTTCAATGTCCCAAATTCGCGCCGAGCGATCGGCGCTCCCGGTGCACAACAAAGTCCCGGTGGAATCGACGCACATGTCCAAAACCGGCGAGCTCTTATGCGGATTCCACGTCTTGCCTCTCTTCAACGAAACGTCCGCGTCCCTCGTCGCGCTCGCACTCGTCTCCACGACGTCGTACCGCACCACCCGTCCGTTCCGACTCGCACAAAAAACCTTGCTCGCCTTGGAATCCATCGCAATCGACGTCATCGCTTCCCCATCCCCGTCGTCTCGCGCCAATTCCTTCGTCGTCGCCGCCGCGTTTCGCTCCGCCGCCGCGTCTCCTTCTCGACTTCTCGTCGTCGTCCTCGCCCGCACGAGCGCCACCCCACCCTCGCTCGTCGCGCACGCGTACGTCACATCATCCACAATCGTCGTCGTCTTCACCGTCGTCTTTCGTTTCTTCTTCGACCGTCGCTTCGCGTCGTCGGCGTCGGCGTCGTCATCCCGACCAACCTCCGTCGCGCGCTCCTCCCTCGTAAAGCTTTTTCTGGCGCTCACCGCGCACAGCGGCGCCCCGCGTCCGACGTAAAAAGCCCTGAGTCCCGATCGTTTCCCGTACGACGATCGCGTCGTCGTCGTCGTCGTCGTCATCCGCTCCACCGGACGCTTCCCCAACTATATTCACGACACGCCGAGCCACGACGTCGACGCGACGCGGCACGCGCGGACGTCCCCTCTCACCGCGCGTTCGGTGCCCCCTATCTCTATCCACGACGCGTCGCGCCCGCGGTCGCCGTCGTGTGACGTCCGTCCCTCCGTCGCGTCGAGCGTCGAACGTCGCCGGCCGCCGCCAGTGGACGCCGAGCACACGCGTATGTATACATGGATAGTTTAATAATTTCGTTCAATACACATCTAGTGTACGTACTGTAATACATTAAGAGGTTTCTGTGTATCGTCCGTCCCTCCCGCCCGCGGGTACACACACGAGCACATCGGTCCTTCACGCATGCAATGCGCGCTCCTAG